>Ga0308163_10000768_pt1 | contig 45283 bp, 32 predicted proteins | sample PhyTR1_FD_201037 | JGI IMG/M metagenome (GOLD analysis project Ga0308163, IMG submission 201037) | Phyllosphere microbial communities from UC Gill Tract Community Farm, Albany, California, United States - DLSLT.R1 | ecosystem: Host-associated > Plants > Phyllosphere > Unclassified | place: USA... | reverse complement strand
GCGAAGGCAGGGATCCAAGTGCCGGGCCTTGCGTCGATGCGTGCAAATTGGGTCCCTGCCTTCGCAGGGACGACGGTCTTCGGTGTATCACCAAGAGCGCGTCCGCGATGTTGACGCTTTGGCCGAGCAAGAAATGGAACCATCCAGCAGCCAATAAAACGTCGTTCCTGCGAAGGCAGGGATCCAAGTGTCGGGCCTTGCGTTGACGCGTGCAAATTGGGTCCCTGCCTTCGCAGGGACGACGGTCTTCGGTGCGTCACCAAGAGCGGGTTCGCGATGTTGACGCTTTGGCCGAGCAAGAAATAGAACAGTCCAGCGGCCCAAAAACGTCGTCCCTGCGAAGGCAGGGATCCAAGTGTCGGGCCTCGCGTTGACGCGTGCAAATTGGGTCCCTGCCTTCGCAGGGGCGACGGTCTTCGGTGCGTCACCACCGCTAACAAAAAACGCTCCCGAGGGAGCGTTTTTTGCTGGGCTGCTGCGGCTTACTTCGCGTTCATCAGCGCCACGGTGGTATCCAGCATGCGGTTGCTGAAGCCCCACTCGTTGTCGTACCAGGACGAAACCTTCACCAGGCGGCCCGAGACCTTGGTCAGCGTGGAGTCGAAGTTCGACGAGGCCGGGTTGTGGTTGTAGTCCACCGAGACCAGCGGCGCGGTGTTGTAGGTCAGGATGCCGGCCAGCGGGCCGTCGGCGGCGGCCTTCATCAGGGCGTTGACTTCCTCGACGGTGGTGTCGCGCTTGGCGATGAATGACAGGTCGACGATCGAGACGTTGATGGTCGGCACGCGGATCGCGTAGCCGTCCAGCTTGCCGTTCAGTTCCGGCAGCACCAGGCCGACCGCGGCGGCGGCGCCGGTCTTGGTCGGGATCATCGAGTGCGTGGCCGAACGGGCGCGGCGCAGGTCTTCGTGCATCACGTCGGTCAGCACCTGGTCGTTGGTATAGGCGTGCACGGTGGTCATCAGGCCGTTTTCCAGGCCGATGGCATCGTTCAGCGGCTTGACCAGCGGGGCCAGGCAGTTGGTGGTGCAGGACGCGTTCGAGATCACGGTATCCGACGCCTTCAGCACGTCGTGGTTGACGCCGTAGACGATGGTGGCATCGACGTCCTTGCCGCCCGGTGCCGAGATGATGACTTTCTTGGCGCCGCCCTTCAGGTGGGCCGAGGCCTTTTCCTTGGTGGTGAAGAAGCCGGTGCACTCCAGCACCACGTCCACGCCCAGCTCGCCCCACGGAATTTCGGCCGGGTTGCGCTGTGCGAACACGCGGATGCGGTCGCCGTTGACGATCATGAAGTCGCCGTCGACTTCGACGGTACCGGGGAACTTGCCGTGGGTGGTGTCGTAGCGGGTCAGGTGGGCGTTCGACTCCGAGTTGCCGAGGTCGTTGATCGCCACGATCTGGATGTCCTGCTTCTTGCCGCCTTCGTAGAAAGCGCGCAGGACATTGCGGCCGATGCGGCCATAACCGTTGATTGCTACCTTGATCGTCATTTAGTCACTCCTGATTGAAAAAAATCCGTTATCACGCAAGCATAGCGCGAAATACCTGCCGCACGGAATGTCTCCTTTTCCGTGCGGCGGAGTCCTGCTGATTCTTTTAGGCGGTCAGTACCGACTTGACCTTGCCTACCACGTTCTCGACGGTGAAGCCGAAGTGCTTGAACAGCACCGGCGCCGGCGCCGATTCGCCGAAGGTGTCGATACCCACCACGGCGCCTTCCAGGCCGACGTACTTGTACCAGAAGTCGGTCACGCCGGCTTCGATCGCCACCCGCGGAATGCCCTTGCCCAGCACGCCGGCCTTGTAGGCGGCGTCCTGGCGCTCGAACACGTCGGTCGACGGCATCGACACCACGCGCACCGCGATGCCCTGGCCGGCCAGGGTGTCGGCCGCCTTGACCGCCAGTTCGATTTCCGAACCGGTCGCGATCAGCACCGCGCGCGGGTTGTGCACGTCGCGCAGCACGTAGCCGCCCTTGGCGATATTGGCGATGGTCAGTGCATCGCGTTCCTGGTACGGCAGGTTCTGGCGCGAGAAGATCAGGGTCGACGGACCGTCCTTGCGCTTGACCGACTCGGCCCAGGCCACCAGCGATTCGGTGGTGTCGCACGGACGCCAGTTGTCCAGGTTCGGGATCAGGCGCAGCGAGGACACGTGTTCCACCGACTGGTGGGTCGGACCGTCTTCGCCCAGGCCGATCGAGTCGTGGGTGAACACGAACAGCGAGCGCAGCTTCATCAGCGCGGCCATGCGCAGCGCGTTGCGGCTGTAGTCCGAGAAGGTCAGGAAGGTGGCGCCGAACGGGATGTAGCCGCCGTGCAGGGCGATGCCGTTCATCATGGCGGCCATGCCGAACTCGCGCACGCCGTAGTTGATGTGGTTGCCCGGGGTGCCGGAACGGACCGGGATCGATTCCTTCCAGTTGGTCAGGTTCGAGCCGGTCAGGTCGGCCGAGCCGCCCAGGAATTCCGGCAGGATCGGAGCCAGCGCCTGGATCGCGTTCTGGCTCGCCTTGCGGGTGGCGATGTTTTCCTTCTTCTCGACGGTCGAGGCGATGGCGGCGGCCAGCGTGGCGTCGAAACTGCCCGGCAGCTCGCCCTTCATGCGGCGCTCGAATTCGGCGGCCAGTTCCGGGAACTGCGCGCGGTAGCCGGCGAACAGTTCGTTCCACTCGGCTTCCACGGCGGCGCCCTTGGCTTTCTGGTCCCAGGCTTCGTAGATCGGGGCCGGGATGTCGAACGGGATCGCATCCCAGATCAGGTGCTCGCGCACCGCCGCGACTTCCTTCTCGCCCAGCGCCGCGCCGTGTACCTTGTCGCCGCCCTGCAGGTTCGGCGAGCCCTTGCCGATGATGGTCTTGCAGCAGATCAGGGTCGGACGGTCCGACTGCTTGGCCTGGGCGATCGCGGCATCCACCGCTTCCACGCTGTGGCCGTCGACGTCCGGGATCACGTTCCAGCCGTAGGCCGCGAAACGCTGCGGGGTGTTGTCGGTGAACCAGCCTTCGACCTTGCCGTCGATGGAGATGCCGTTGTCGTCGTACAGCCAGATCAGCTTGTTCAGGCGCAGGGTGCCGGCCAGCGACGCCACTTCGTGCGAGATGCCTTCCATCAGGCAGCCGTCGCCCACGAAGGCGTAGGTGTAGTGGTCGACGATGTCGAAGCCCGGACGGTTGAATTCACGTGCCAGCAACCACTCGGCCAGCGCCATGCCGACCGCGTTGGCGATGCCCTGACCCAGCGGACCGGTGGTGGTTTCCACGCCCGGGGTGATGCCGACTTCCGGGTGGCCCGGGGTCTTGCTGTGCAGCTGGCGGAAGTTGCGGATGTCGTCCATCGACAGGTCGTAACCCGACAGGTGCAGCAGCGCGTAGTGCAGCATCGAGCCGTGGCCGTTCGACAGCAGGAAGCGGTCGCGGTTCATCCAGCCCGGATTGGCCGGATTGTGGCGATAGTGGCCGTCCCACAGCGCGACGGCGATCTCGGCCATGCCCATCGGCATGCCCGGGTGGCCGGAGTTGGCTTTCTGGACGGCGTCCATCGCCAGCGCGCGGATCGCGTTGGCCATCAGGGTGGTGGTTTGCAGAGATTTCATGGATGTGGTGAGTCTGAGGATTGGAAAGCTGTGACGATGTGCGGTGGCGCGGCGGTTCGCCTGGAAGTTGTTTCAGAATTGCCATGGCAAGGCGCTGTAACGACGCCATGGCGATTTTGAAACGACTTCCTTAACCGGGTATTCTACCAGAGGGTGCTGGTCAGGATTTAAAATGGCGGCCTGCCAACTGACCTTATTGCCTTCGATGCCACGCTTTTATTGCCCATCTCCCCTCCTTGCCGGCAGCACCGTCGATCTGCCGGATGCCGTCGCCCACCATCTGCACGTGGTGCGCCAGCAGGCCGGCGACGAACTGGTGCTGTTCAACGGCGAAGGCGGCCAGGTGCGGGCGCGCCTGCTCGAGGTCGGCAAGCGGCGCGCCAGCGCCGAAGTGCTGGTCCACGAAGCGCGCGACGCCGAGCTGCCGTTCCGGGTGACGCTGGCCCAGGGCCTGCCCGAGGGAAGCAAGATGGACTGGATCGTGGAAAAGGCGGTCGAGCTGGGCGTCGCGGCCATCCAGCCGCTGGCGGCGCGCCGCTCGGTGGTCAAGCTGGCCGGCGAGCGCGCCGACAAGCGCCTGGCGCACTGGCAGGCGGTGGTGGTCAGCGCTTCCGAACAGTGCGGCCGCAATCGCCTGGCCGAGGTAACGCCGCTGCAGGAATTCGCGCGCTGGATCGCCGAACCGGCCGGCGCTGTCCAGCGCATCCTGCTCAGCCCGCGTGCCGACGCCTCGCTGGCGCAATGGACGCGCGCCAATGCGCCGCAGGACGTGTGCCTGCTGGTCGGCCCGGAAGGCGGCTTCAGCACCGAGGAAGAGGATGCGGCAATCGCCGCTGGCGCCCTGCCCCTGTCGATGGGACCGCGGGTGCTGCGCACCGAGACTGCCGGGCTGGCGGCGCTGGCGATCCTGGCGGCTGGCTGGGGCGGGATCTGACCGAGCGATATCTAGATAAATAAGGATCGCACGAAGCAGCAGTAATAAGGATCGCACGAAGCAGCAGTAATAAGGATCGCACGAAGCAGCAGTAAAACGCCGCTGCGCTTTCATACCGTGCAGTTAAACGATAAGTCAGCCTGAAGACCGTCGCCCCTGCGAAGGCAGGGGCCCAAGTCCGGCGATCAGCCAGCAACTTGGGCCCCTGCCTGCGCAGGGGCGACGTCGCATTTGTGCTGCCTCCTGCATCGAACGTTGCCCATGAAAAAACCCCGCCGGCGGACAAGTCCACCGGCGGGGTTACTGGATCGACGACTGCCGGATCAGCTTAGAACGTATAGGCCAGGCCCAGGCTGAAGAAGCGGCCGACGGCGCCTGCCTGGTGCAGCGAGGCGTTGTACGGGGTCTGCACCGACGAGTTGCCGTAGGTGTTGAAGTCCAGCGGCGGCTCACGGTCGAACATGTTCAGGATCGCGCCGCGCAGGCTCAGGTTCTCGCTGACCTTGTACTGCACGTTCAGGTTGACCGAGGTGAACGATGCGATACGGCAGAAGCGGTCAGGCTGCACCAGGCCCGAGAAGTAGGCACGGCCGGTGATCGTTGCCGACGCGGTGGCGCAATCGTTGGCATCGACCGACGGGTCCAGGCCCGAGAAGCCGCTGGTGTAGTTCACGGTCGTGGTCACGTCCAGCGGACCGCGGGCGTAGCCGACACTGAACTGGCCGCGGTTCTTCGGCGAACCGGTGGCGCCCGAGACCACCGACGGGCCCTGGGTACCGGCCAGCTGGTAGGTGATGCCGGCGACGGTCTGCTCGTAGCCGAAGGTGTGGGCGAAGCTCAGGTTGGCACGCAGCGCGCCAAAGTCGTTCGGCAGGCGCCAGCGGTAGCCGATGTCCGCTTCCAGGCCGCTGGTCTTGGTCGAACCGGCGTTGATGTACGGCGACTGCGCATACAGGATCGGACCGGCTGCCGGGGTACCGACGATGGTGTTGGTGCCGGTGCCGGTGGCGATGTCGACCGGGGTGACCGGACCGCGCACGAAGGTCGGCTCGTAGTTCGGGTCGTTGCCGGCCGCGGTCACGATCTGGTTGTTGACGTTGATGCGGTAGTAGTCCAGGGTCGCGTTCAGGCCGCGGATCGGCTCGACCACGATACCCAGGGTGTAGGACTTCGACTTTTCAGGCGACAGGTTCTGGCTGGTGGTCTGGACGTAGGTCGGCTGCAGCGTGCAGGAACCGATGACGGTGTTGGCCGCGTACGGGTTGTTCGGACCGCCCGGGCACAGGATCGGGTCGGCGATACCGTTGTACGAGAAGAACGAACCGGCGTTGCCGGTCTCGGCCGGGTTCGGCGCGCGGAAGCCGCGGGCGAAGGTACCGCGCAGTGCGAACTGCTGGGTCGGGGTCCACTTGAAGCTGGCGGCCGGGGTGAATGCCTTGCTGCCGGTGTCGTAGTGGTCATAGCGGCTCGAGAGGTGCAGTTCGACGCTCTTGATCGGGGTCGCCTGCAGTTCGCCGAAGACGGCGGTGTTGGTCTCGTCGCCCATCACGAAGGCCGAGGTGCTGCCGACCTGGCCGTTGACGGTCAGCGGCGATGCCGGTGCGTCCCAGGTACGCTTGTGCCAGTGCACGCCGCCCGCGAAGGCCAGCGCGCCGGCGCCCAGTTGCATGATTTCACGCGAACCGACGGCATCGAAGTAGTTCAGCTTCGAGGTCAGGGTGTTCGAGAAGCGCGGCGACACCTGGTCCATGATGGCTTGCGAATTGCCGCCCAGGACGTTGAACTGGCCGGCATTGATCAGGCGGTACAGCGCGGCGCGGTCGAGGTAGCCGCTGTAGTCGATGTCGACCTTGGCCTGGGTGATGCCGCCGGCGACGCTGACGTCCCAGCCGTAGGCGCTGCCGTGCAGGTCGAGCGCGAAGCGGGTCGTGCTCGAATTGTTGTGCTGCTGGGCCTGGCCATCGATGCCCGGCACGTAGCCGTACAGGCGGACCGGGTTGGCGAAGTTGTTGGTCAGGCCCTGGCCGATGGCGGCGCCCGGCGCGAACAGGGTGCTGCCCACGCGGCCGATGCCGCTGGTCAGCACGGCGTTGTTCAGCGAGGTGTTACCGGCGAAGGTGGTCGGCGAATAGGTCAGCGGCGCGCCGCGGTTGTTGGTGTTGGTGCGGTTGAACATCGAACCCTTGAAGGCCAGTTCCCAGTCCTGGGCCAGCTTCTTGGTCATGCCGATGACCAGGTTGATGTTTTCCGTTTCCGGCTGGATGAAGCCGGTGGTGTCGCGCACGGTGCAGCCGTTGGCGCGGTACAGGGTGAAGTTGCAGCTCGGGTCCAGGAACTGGTAGTTGGCCGCGTTGTTGACGCCGCCCGCACCCGACGGGTTGTACAGGAACGGCGAGCTGGCCGCGGTCAGGAAACCGTTCAGCGAGACCGGCTGGCCGGCAGCGTTCAGGCGCGCGACCGGGGCGCCCAGGCTCAGGTTGTTGCCGCCGACCGAGCGGAAGTCGCGGTTGGCCCACTGGTTGCTGTCGCGGTCGGCCACCTTGATGGCACCCTGGCGGCGCCATTCGGCGGTGATGAAGGCGTTGTAGCCGTCGTTGTCCAGGTCACCGATGCCGGTGCTCAGCGATGCGCGGTTGGTCTTGCCGCCGCCGTGCTGGGTGTCGCCGGTTTCCGCTGCGAAGCGGGTACCCTGGAAATTCTTCTTGAGCTTGATGTTGATCACGCCCGCAACCGCGTCGGAGCCGTACAGCGACGAGGCGCCGCTCTTCAGGACTTCGATGCTGTCGATGGCGTCGAACGGGATGTTGGAGACGTCGACGAAGGAGCGCTGCGAGTCGTCGCCGATCGCGTACGGCGACATGCGGTGGCCGTCGATCAGGACCAGGGTCGAGCCCACGGTCAGGCCGCGCAGCGAGACGCCCGAAGCGCCGTTGGCGAAGGCGCCCGAGAAACCGGTGCCCAGCGTGCCGGCGCCGTTGGCGGCCAGGTCCTGCAGCAGTTCGGCGACCGAGGTCTTGCCGCTGCGCTGGATGTCTTGTGCCGTCAGCACCTGCACCGGGGTCGGGGTCTCCGTGTCGGTACGGCTGATCAGCGAACCAGTCACGACCACGCGCTGCGGTGCGCTCGTGGCGCCCGAAGCTTCGGTGGTCTGCGCCATCGCAGGTACGGATGCCACCAGGGCGCTGCCGGCCAGTGCACACGCTACCGCGAATGGCATCGACTTCATTTTGAACATCATGGGTACATCTCCTTCTCGGATTTCTCTCAAAGTGGGTCCATCAACCGCGCTCTTAATTTCTTTCAATTTCCAACGCCAGAATCGGTCTCGTTGACGTTAGATAATTGTCTATACATACAAACATAAGTGCTCTTTTAGTGTCAATTTGCATTTGTCCATGCAAAACGCATAAACCACCGTGAGAATTGGTGATGCACTTGTAAGAGGCAGGCACTGCACCTTGTGCACTGCAACATAACTCGGGAAGACAACATGGGGCGCCTGAACAGGCCCCGACGTATGTATGTCGAGGTAAATACACGGGCATTACAAGGTTAAAATCTTCTGATGCAGCGCAATATAAAATATTGAATCCGGTGTATGACCAAACAAAATGCACATTCGTGGTGCATAAAACTACAAAACAGAAAGTTTTTTAGCGCGTTGGATAGACACAACATTCTGACAATGTTGGTTGCTTTGAAACGCTGAGAGATGTGTGTGGCAGGCAAAAGAAAGCCCCGGCGCGGACAGGATCCGCGCCGGGGCGAGACGGCTTGAAGCGGCTTAGAACGTGTAGTTCAGGCCGAGGCTATAGAAGCGGCCGACGGCGCCGGCCTGGTGCAGCGAGGCGTTGTAGGCGGTCTGCGTATTGGCGTTGCCGTAGGTGGCGACGTCGATCGGCGGCTGCTTGTCGAACAGGTTGAGGATCGAACCCTTCAGCGTCAGGTTCTCGCTCAGCTTGTACTGCACGTTCAGGTTGGTCGTGGTGAACGACGCCACGTGGCAGTAGTAGGCTGGCTGGCCGGTCGGGATGTTGCGGAAGTAGGAACGGCCGCCGACGTCGAAACCGGTGTTCGAGCAGTCGTTCACGCCCAGCGACGGGTCGATGGTCGAGAAGTCGCTGGTGTAGTTCATGGTCGCGTTCACGTCCAGCGGGCCGCGGCTGTAGCCGAGCGAGAACTGGGCACGGTCTTTTGGGCTGCCGGTGGCGCCGGAGATCGCCGACGGACCCTGGGTGCCGGCCAGCTGGTAGCTGACGCCGCCGGCCGCCTCGGTGATGTAGCTGAACGTGTGCGCCGCGCTCAGGTTGGCACGCAGCGCGCCCAGGTCGTTCGGCAGGCGGAAGCGGTAGGTGATGTCGGCTTCGATGCCGCTGGTCTTGGTGCCGCCCAGGTTCACGTACGGCGAGGTCGCGTAGATGATCGGGCCGAGCGCCGGGGTGCCGACGGTGTTGGTGCCGTCGCCGTTGGCGATGTCGACCGGGGTGACCGGGCCGCGCACGAATTGCGGCACGTAGGACGGGTCGTTGCCGGCCGCCGAGACGATCTGGTTGGTCACCTTGATGTTGTAGTAATCCAGGGTGGCGCTCAGGTTACGCATCGGCTCCAGGATCAGGCCCAGGGTGTACGAGGTCGACTTCTCCGGCGACAGGCTCGGGGTGGTCAGCTGGACGTACGGCGGGTTCAGGCCGCAGGCGGTCGGCACGTTGCCGGCGCTCTGCGGGTTGCCGTTGGCGCACAGGACCGGGTCGTCGATGCCGTTGAAGGTGAAGAAGGAACCGGCATTGCCCACCTCGGCCGGGTTCGGTGCGCGGAAGCCCTTGGCGAAGGTACCGCGCACGCCGATCTCGCGGATCGGGGTCCACTTGAAGGTGGCCGCCGGGGTGAACTTGTTGAAGTTCGTGTAGTGGTCGTAACGGCCCGAGGCGTGCAGTTCGAGGTTCTTGATCGGGGTCGCCTGCAGTTCGGCGAACACCGCGCTGTTCTTCTCGTCGCCGATCACGAACGCGGTGGTCTGCGCGACCTGGCCGCTGGCGGTCAGGCTGGCAGCCGGCGAGTTCTGGCTGCGCTTGTGGTAGTGCACGCCGACCGCCAGGGCCAGCGGACCGGCGCCCAGCTGCATCAGTTCGCGCGAACCGACGGCGTCGAAGTAGTTCAGGGACGACTCGAGCGTGTTCGAGAAGTTCGGCGAGACGGTGTTCACCAGCGACGGATCGTTGCCGCCCAGCGGGTTCCAGGCGCCGCTGAAGATCGCGCCGTACAGGGCCGAACGGTTGATGTAACCGCTGTAGTCGATGTCGGTGCGGACCTTGGTCAGGCCGCCGGCGACGTTGACGTCCCAGCCGTAGGCGCTGCCGTGCAGGTCGAGCGCGAAGCGGGTGGTGGTCGCGGTGTTGTCCTGGGTGCTGAACGGATCGGTGCCCGGGATGTAGCCGTACAGGCGGGCGGTGGTGCCGAGCTGGTTGAACGCGGCGTTGGCCGGGATCAGGGTGCTCGCCACGCGGCCGTTGCCGCCCACCACCACGCCGTTGTTCAGCGAGTTGTAGCCGCCGAAGGTGGTCGGCGAGTAGGCGTTCATGTAGCTGCCGCGGTTGTTGATGCTGTTACGCTTGAACATCGAGCCCTTGAACGCCAGCTCCCAGTTGTCGCTCAGCTTCTTGGTCATGCCGATCAGCAGGTTCAGGTTCTCGCTTTCCGGCTGGATGTTCGAGATCGTGTCGCGGATCGCGCAGCCGCCCGACATGTACAGGTTGTAGTTGCAGGCCGACGGGTTCAGGAACTGGAAGTTGGCCGGGTTGCTGGTGCCGCCGGCGCCGTTCGGGTTGTACAGGAAGGGGCTGTTGGTCGGGGTCAGCCGGCTGTTCAGGCTGGTCGGCACGCCCAGGCGCAGGTCGTTGCCGCCGCGCGAACGCCAGTCGGCGTTGTCCCATTCGAACTGGTCGCGGTCGGACACCTTGATCGCGCCCTGGTGGCGCCATTCGGCGGTGACGAAGGCGTTGTAGCCGTCGTTGTCGAGGTCGCCGATGCCGGTGCTGATCGACGCGCGGTGGGTCTGGCCGCCGCCGTGCTGGGTGTTGCCGCTCTCGGCCGAGAAGCGGGTGCCGTTCAGGTTCTTCTTCAGCTTGATGTTGACCACGCCGGCGATCGCGTCGGAGCCGTACAGCGACGACGCGCCGCTCTTGAGGACTTCGATGCTGTCGATGGCGTCGAACGGAATCGAGGAGACGTCGACGAAGGAGCGCTGCGCGTCGTCCGACAGCGGGTACGGCGCCAGGCGGTGGCCGTCGACCAGCACCAGGGTCGCGCCCACGGTCAGGCCGCGCAGCGAGATGCCGGCGGCGCCGTTGGCGAACGCGCCGGAGAAGCCGGTGCCCAGGGTGCCCTGGCCGTTGGCGGCCAGGTCGTTCAGCAGCTCGGCGACCGAGGTCTTGCCGCTGCGCTGGATGTCCTGCGCGGTCAGCACCTGGACCGGGGTCGGGGTCTCGGTGTCGGCACGGCTGATCAGCGAGCCGGTGACCACCACGCGCTGCGGCGCGGCGGTGGCGCCGGCGGCTTCGGTGGTCTGCGCCATCGCGGGCGCGGCGGCAACCAGGGCGCCGGTGGCAAGCATGCACCAGATCGCGGACGGCATCGACTTCAGTTTAAACGTCATGAAAACTTCTCCTTGTCGGATTTCTCTCAAAGTGGTTCTTGTCGCACAGGCTTCCGGCCCGTCGTTGCGGCGCGTCTCGCGCCGCCGCCGATGCGGCCGTGGAAGCCGGGAAGACGCTGGGTACTTCTTTTTATGCTTCAGGTACGACGAAGCCCCCCCTGCCGGGCGGCCTCCTCTCGATTAACATCGGGTAGATCGGAAATGTTAATGATCTTTCGATCAGACCATATCAATCCGGCAAGTGTCAACGAAACACAATTGTAAAAATGTGTAGAAACAACACATATTCATCAGGAAATATTTGACGTTCTTTGTTTGTGCAGTGCAGCAAGGTGTGATGTGTTTACAGGCGTAAATACCGTAAATACCCGATTTTCATGTACATATATGCATAGATCATCCATATACATACACATCGCCCGGCTTTGCAATGCGGCATGCATGAGCCGGCGCGTAGATTGGTGAGGATTCGCGAAAAACCGCGATGTCACAAACTAACGCATTGCATAAACGAAACATTGTGTCATCCGGTGGGATAGCGCCCCTGCCGCGGTGGCGATGCCTTATACTTGACGTTTGCCCGCCGCCGCAGCGGCCACGACGTTTCCACCATGCTGCGAATTAACGAACTCAAACTCCCCCTGAACCATCCCGAACCAGCCCTGCGCGACGCCATCGTCGGCCGGCTGGGTATTGCCGACGCCGACCTGCTCGACTTCACCGTCTTCAAGCGCAGCTACGACGCGCGCAAGCGCAACGCGATCGTGCTGATCTATGCGATCGACGCCGACGTCAGGAACGAGGCCCAGGTACTGGCCCGCCTGCAGGGCGACCAGCACGTGCTGCCCTCGCCCGACACCGGCTACAAATTCGTCCAGGCCGCGCCGCCGGCACCCGGCACGCCGCGCCCGGTCGTGGTCGGCATGGGCCCGTGCGGCCTGTTCGTGGCCCTGATCCTGGCCCAGATGGGCCTCAAGCCGCTGATGCTGGAGCGCGGCAAGGTGGTGCGCGAGCGCACCGTCGACACCTTCGGCTTCTGGCGCAAGCGCAAGCTGAACACCGAGTCGAACGTGCAGTTCGGCGAAGGCGGCGCCGGCACCTTCTCGGACGGCAAGCTGTACAGCCAGGTCAAGGATCCGAAGCACTACGGCCGCAAGGTGCTCACCGAGTTCGTCAAGTCGGGCGCGCCGGAAGAGATCCTGTACGTCAGCAAGCCGCACATCGGCACCTTCCGCCTGGTCAAGATGGTCGAGCAGATGCGCGCCGAGATCATCGCGCTGGGCGGCGAGATCCGCTTCGAGACCCGGGTCGACGACGTGCTGGTCGAAGGCGACGGCAATAACCGCCAGGTGACCGGCGTCAGGCTGGCCTCGGGCGAAACCATCCCGACCCGCCACCTGGTGATGGCGGTCGGCCACAGCGCGCGCGACACCTTCCAGATGCTGTACGACCGCGGCGTGTACGCCGAGGCGAAGCCGTTCTCGATCGGCTTCCGCGTCGAGCACCCGCAATCGCTGATCGACACCTGCCGCTTCGGCCCGAACGCCGGCAACAAGATCCTCGGCGCGGCCGACTACAAGATCGTGCACCACGCGTCCAACGGCCGCAGCGTGTACAGCTTCTGCATGTGCCCGGGCGGCACGGTGGTGGCGGCGTCCTCGGAAGAAGGCCGTGTGGTCACCAACGGCATGAGCCAGTACTCGCGCGCCGAGCGCAACGCCAACAGTGCGATCGTGGTCGGCATCACCCCGGCCGACTACCCGGGCCACCCGCTGGCCGGCATCGCCTTCCAGCGCGAGCTGGAATCCCGTGCCTTCGTGCTCGGCGGCGGCACCTACGATGCGCCGGGCCAGCTGATGGGCGACTTCGTGCGCGGCGTGCCGTCGACCGAATTCGGCTCGGTGATCCCGTCGTTCAAGCCGGCAGTGCACCTGACCGACCTCGGCCCCGCCCTGCCCGACTACGCCACCGTCGCGCTGCGCGAAGCCTTCGTCGCCTTCGACAAGCAGATCCGCGGCTACTACAAGGAAGACGCGGTGCTGACCGGCGTCGAGACCCGCACCTCGTCGCCGATCCGCATCAAGCGCCACGACGACACCCTGCAGAGCCTGAACACCCGCGGCCTGTTCCCGGCCGGCGAAGGTGCCGGCTACGCGGGCGGCATCATGTCGGCGGCGATCGACGGCATCCGCGTCGCGGAGGCGGTCGCGCTGGCCATGGCCGGCTGAGCCGCGCCGCATGCCGCCCGAACAGGCGCTCGACGCCGCCAGGCCGGCGCCGGCATCCACGCTGATGCCGGTGCTGGCGCTGCTGGCGGCGATGGTCTCGACCTACGTCGGCGCCGCCATCGCCAAGTTCCTGTTCCCCATGGTCGGCAGCCAGGGCGTGACCGCGCTGCGCGTCGGCCTGGCCGCCTGCATGCTGCTGGCCTGGCGCAAGCCGTGGCGCATGCCGCTGGCGCGCACCGACATTCCCAACCTGCTGGTGTACGGCCTGATGCTGGGCTGTATGAACCTGCTCATCTACGGCGCCTTCGCGCGCATCCCGATCGGCATCGCCGTCGCCATCGAAGTCACCGGTCCGCTGATGGTGGTACTGGCCGGCTCGCGCCGTCTGCTGGACATCGCCTGGCTGGCCTGCGCCGTGCTCGGGCTGTGGCTGCTTCTGCCGCTGCACGCCCATGCCGCTGCCCTCGATCCGCTCGGTATCGCGCTGGCGCTCGGCGCGGCGTTTTGCTGGGCCATGTACATCGTGTTCGGCAAGCGCGTCTCGACCCTGCAGGGCGGCCAGGCGGTGGCCTGGGGCATGCTGGCGGCGGCACTGTTTACGGTGCCGGTCGGCGTGGCTCATGCCGGCGCCGCCCTGCTCGCCCCCGGCGTGCTGGCGGCCGGGCTGGGCGTCGCCCTGCTGTCGAGCGCCGTTCCCTACTCCCTCGAAATGGCGGCCCTGAAGCGGCTGCCGCGGCGCGTGTTCGGCATCCTGGTCAGCGCTTCGCCGGCCCTCAGCGCGCTGGCCGGCTGGCTGGTGCTGGGCGAGCAGCTGAGCGCGCTCCAGTGGCTGGCCATCGGCCTGATCATCGCCGCCTCGAGCGGCGCCGCGGCGACCGCCTGAGGCTCCCTCCGCGTGCCGCGCAAAAGCGGCGTCAAGCTGCTTTTCACCGTTTTACATCGATTTACCAAACTTATGTGGCGTATACGCGCCAAAAATCGAATAAAGTTCCATAAAACGGCGTTTTCCTAGTGTATCTTTTGGCTACTGCAATTATTGAAAAACAATATTTGCAGACTCTCTCCAAAACTATCCAAGAGATACAGGATCCACGATGTTGACAGAAAAAGTTATGGCGCGGTCGCTGCGCCTGGTGTTCTCGGGCGGTGCTCTGGTCGCCGGTTTCGGCCTGCCGCTGCAGGCGGCGCAGGCCCAGGATACGGATACGGCGCAGGCGCCGGTGGCGCGGGTCGAGATCACCGGTTCCGCGATCAAGCGCATCGACGCCGAAACCGCGGTGCCGGTCACGATCATCAAAACCGACGAGCTCAAGAAGGAAGGCATCACCACCATCGAACAGGTGATGGCCAGCCTGAGCGTGTCGCAGTCGCAGACTGGCACCAGCCAGGCGGTCGGCGCCAGCACCGGCGGCGCGGCCTATGCCGACCTGCGCGGCATAGGCGCCAACAAGACCCTGGTGCTGCTGAACGGCCGCCGCCTGGCCAACAACGCGTTCGACAGCTCGGCGCCGGACCTGAACATGATCCCGTTCGCCGCGCTCGAGCGCGTGGAAGTGCTGCGCGACGGCGCCTCGGCGCTGTACGGCTCGGACGCCGTCGGCGGCGTGATCAACTTCATCACCAAAAAGGACTTCCAGGGCGGCGTGGTCAGCGCCGGCCTGGATGCGCCGGAACACGCGGGCGGCAAGTCGAAGAACCTCAACGCGGCTTTCGGCTTCGGCAGCCTGGAGAACGACGGCTGGAATTTCTCGGCCGTGCTCGACCACCAGGAACAGAAGGCGATCGGCGGCACCCAGCGCGATTTCAATACGCGCTATGCCGGCGGCCTGTCGACCTCGACCTACCCGGCCAACTACTACCAGGGCGGCGCCAGCACCAACCCGGCCGCCGCCGCCGGCTGCAGCACCTACGCCAACCTGATCTCGAACGGCAGCGGCGGCTGCACCATGACCACCTCGTCCTACGTCGACTACGTCCCGAAGAGCCAGCGCGATTCCGCCCTGCTGCGCGGCACCTTCAAGCTGAACAACGAACACGAAGCCGGCGTCGAATACCTGCGCAGCCGCAGCGTGGTCACCACGCAGATCGCGCCGGTCCCGTACGGCGGCCTGATCATGAACCGGACGCTGGCCGACGGCAGCCTGAACCCCTACTACCCGGCCAACGCCAGCCTCGACCCGACCTACACCGAGAGCGGCATGGCCGCCGGCGTCAACCCGGGCTTCCTGCACGTCAAATGGCGCGACCTGATCAACGGCTCGCGCCAGGACAAGAGCACCAACGACCAGCAGCGCTTCGTGACCTCGCTGCAGGGCACGCTGGGCGCCTGGGACTACAACACCGCCTTTACCTGGAACGAAAACAAGGTGCGCCAGGACCTGTCGGGCTACAGCGACGGCACCATCATCAGCAACGGCGTCCTGAACGGCGTCATCAACCCGTTCGGCGAGCAGAGCGCGCAAGGCCTGGCGCTGATCCAGAGCGCGGCCCTGTCCGGCACCCTGCAGAACGCCAAGGGCACCACCACCGGCCTCGATTTCCACGCCAGCCGCGAACTGAGCGACTGGCTGGGTGCCGGCCGCGCCGCCGCCCTGGCGCTGGGTGCGCAGACCTCGTACGAAAAGTTCGAGAGCGCCGCCAACACGGCGTTCGCCGAACGCGTGGTGGCCTCGACCGGCGTCGACCCGAACTCGTACAACGCCGGCTCGCGCCACGTGAACGCGGCCTATGCCGAACTGAACGTCCCGATCGTCAAGTCGCTCGACGTCACCGCCTCGGTGCGCGCCGACAAGTACAGCGACTTCGGCAGCACCTTCAATCCGAAGGTCGCGTTCCGCTTCCAGCCGCGCCAGGACGTGCTGCTGCGCGGTTCGTTCTCGACCGGCTTCCGTGCGCCGTCGCTGTACGAGATCAACGCCGGCCAGAGCTACACCAACACCGCCGGCAGCTACAACGACCCGGTCAACTGCCCGGGCGGCACCGCAGTGTCGGGCAAGGCCGCCGCGGCCAACTGCGGCCAGCAGTTCCAGGCCCTCACCGGCGGCAATACCGACCTGGAGCCGGAAAAGTCGAAGAACGCGACCCTGGGCGTGGTGTTCGAGCCGATCAAGAACCTGAACCTGGGCGTCGACCTGTGGGCGATCCAGCTGAAGCACACCATCGGCACCCTGAGCGCCGACGACATCTTCGCCGACCCGGTCAAGTACGCCAGCCTGTACCATCGCAATGCGGCGGGCGACCTGTCGGTCGACGGTTCGTCCTGCACCAGCGTGACCACCTGCGGCTACATCGACATGCGCACCCAGAACCTGGGCGGCACCATCACCAACGGCGCCGACCTGAGCGCCAGCTACCGCCTGCGCACCCCGGGCTACGGCAACGTCGCGCTGTCGACGAACACCACCTACGTGCACAAGTACCAGTACCAGACCGAGGAAGGCGGCGCGTGGAACGACAACCTGGGCGTGTATTCGGGCAGCGGCGTGATCTTCCGCTGGCAGAACACCACCAACCTGGTGTGGAGCAAGGATGCATGGTCGGCCGGCCTGACCGGCCACTACAAGAGCGGTTACGTGGATGCCGATCCGGCCAACCACGTCGGTTCGTACAGCACCTTCGATACCTACGTGGCCTGGACCCAGAAGAAGGGCTTCGGCATCACCGCCGGCGTGCGTAACCTGGCCGACCGCGTGCCGCCGCTGTCCTACCAGGACTACACCTTCCAGGCCGGCTACGATCCGCGCTACACCGATCCGACCGGCCGCACCTTCTACGTGCGCGCCAGCTACGCGTTCTGATCGCTCCGTCACGGCGTCCCTGCGGGGGCGCCTCCCGCTCCTGCGGCCGATGCCGCAGGAATTTTTGAACAACGCGAACTTGTAAGCAATATTCCCTGCTAATTGGTGATTTACACGTAAATATTGTTGCTTTTATCCGTAATTACCGAGGAAAAATTTTGTGCGCGTGAGTTTTGGTGATATATGTATCGCCCGCATGTTATCGGCTTTTCACAATCGTCCGATGCAGCTGTGTATTAGCAAACTCAACAACAGGATTTAGATGTTCACGGAAAAAGTATTGGCACGGTCGCTGCGCCTGGTCTTCTCCAGCGGCGCCCTTGCCGCCGGTCTGGGCTTCTCGGCCCACGCCGTCGCCCAAACCCAGGACGCCGCCCCGGCGCCCGTCGCACGCGTTGAAATCACCGGCTCCGCCATCAAGCGTATCGACGCCGAAACCGCCGTCCCGGTCACGGTCATCAAGGCCGACGACCTCAAGAAGGAAGGCATCACCACCATCGAACAGGTGATGGCCAACCTGAGCGTCTCGCAATCGCAGACCGGCACCAGCCAGTCGGTCGGCGCCAGCACCGGCGGCGCCTCGTTCGCCGACCTGCGCGGCATCGGCGCCAACAAGACCCTGGTGCTGCTGAACGGCCGCCGCCTGGCGAACAATGCGTTCGACAGCTCGGCACCGGACCTGAACATGATCCCGTTCGCCGCGCTGGAGCGCGTCGAAGTGCTGCGCGACGGCGCATCCTCGCTGTACGGCTCGGACGCCGTCGGCGGCGTGATCAACTTCATCACCAAGAAGGACTTCACCGGCGGCGTCGTGACCTTCGGCGAAGACACCCCGCAGCACGCGGGCGGCAAGTCGATCAACACCAACGCCGCGTTCGGCTTCGGCAACCTGGACACCGACCGCTACAACTTCTCGATCGTGGTCGACCACCAGGAACAGAAGGCGGTCACCGGCACCGAGCGTTCGTTCAACACCCGCTTCCCGGGCGGCCTGTCGAGCTCGACCGCGCCGGCCAACTACTACCAGGGCGGCGACAGCAACAACCCGGCAGCCCTGTCGGGCAACTGCGCCAGCGCACCGAACCTGATCTCGGACGGCGCCACCGGCTGCTACATGGCGACCTCGCCGTTCGTCGACTACGTCCCGCGCAACCGCCGCGATTCCGGCCTGCTGCGCGGCACCTTCAAGCTGAGCGACAACCACGAACTGGGCCTGGAATACCTGACCAGCGAGAGCGTCGTCTCCAGCAACATCGCCCCGGTCCCGTACGGCAACCTGTACATCAACCGCCTGCGTCCGGACGGTTCGGCCAACCCGTACTACCCGACCGACGCGTCGCTGAGCCCGACCTACACCGAAGACAACCTGCCGGCCGGCGTGCGTCCGGGCTTCGTGCACGCCAAGTGGCGCGACCTGCCGAACGGCTCGCGCATGGACAAGAACACCAACCAGCAGCAGCGCTTCGTCGCTTCGCTGCAGGGCACGCTGGGCGCCTGGGACTACAACGGCGCGCTGACCTGGAACGAGAACAAGGTGCGTGAAGAGCTGTTCGGCTACAGCGACGGCAACATCATCACCCAGGGCGTGCTGAACGGCGTGATCAACACCCTCGGCGCGCAGGATGCCGTCGGCACCGCGCTGCTGAACTCGGCCTCCCTGTCGGGCACCGTGCAGCACGCACGCGGCCAGACCACCGGCCTGGACTTCCACGCCAGCCGCGAATTCGGCGACTGGCTGGGCGCCGGCCGCAACACCGCGCTGGCACTCGGCGCGCAGGGCAACCACGAGAAGTTCATCAGCGCCGCCAACACCGCGTTCGCCGAAAAAGTCGTGGCCTCGACCGGCATCGACCCGAACTCGTTCAACTCGGGCTCGCGCAAGGTCTACGCCGCCTACGCGGAACTGAACGTGCCGATCCTGAAGTCGCTCGACGTCACCGCCTCGGTGCGCTACGACCACTACAGCGATTTCGGCGGCACCACCAACCCGAAAGTCGGCTTCACCTTCAAGCCGGCCCGCGGCGTGATGCTGCGCGGTTCGTACTCGACCGGCTTCCGTGCCCCGTCGCTGTACGACGTCAACTCGGCGCAGAGCTTCACCAACAGCGGCGGCACCTATGACGATCCGGTCAACTGCCCGGGCGGCACCCCGATCGTCGGCAAGTCGCGCGCGGCCAACTGCGGCCAGCAGTTCCAGGTGCTGTACGGCGGCAACAAGGACCTGCAGCCGGAGAAGTCGAAGAACGCCACGCTGGGCCTGATGTTCGAGCCGATCAACAACCTGACCCTGGGCGTGGACCTGTGGGCGATCGAGCTGAAGCACATGATCGGCATCCTGGCCAGCGACGACGTGTTCGCCGACCCGGCCCTGTACGCCGACGTCTACCACCGCAATGCGGCGGGCGACATCTCGGTGGACGGCTCGCAGTGCCCGAACCCGGCCACCTGCGGCTACGTCGACCTGCGCACCCAGAACCTGGGCGGCCTGAAGACCAACGGTATCGACCTGACCGCGTCCTACCGCCTGCGTACCGCGGCCTACGGCACCTTCGCGCTGTCGAACAACGCGACCTGGGTCCACAAGTACGACTACCAGAACGAAGAGAACGGCGACTGGCACAAGAACGTCGCCGTATACTCGGGCGCAGGTCCGGTGTTCCGCTGGCAGAACACCAGCAACCTGACCTGGACCAAGGGTGAACTGGCCGCCGGCCTGACCGCACGCTACAAGAGCGGTTACGTGGACGTCGACCCGACCAACCACGTGTCGTCGTACACCACCTTTGACACCTACGTGTCCTGGACCCAGAAGAAGGGCTTCGGCCTGACCGCCGGCGTGCGCAACCTGGCCGACCGCCAGCCGCCGCTGTCCTACCAGGATTCGCAGTTCCAGTCGGGCTACGATCCGCGCTACTACGACCCGCTGGGCCGCACCTACTACGTGCGCGCCAGCTACGCGTTCTAAGCGTGCCGGGCGCGTCATGCGCCCGCTGTAATGCCCTCGACGCCCGCGGCCGTGCCGCGGGCGTTTTTCATTGCGCCTGCACATCGGCATCATTCCCAAGAGAATTGAAACGCCGGTCTGCGCCAACGGGCGTTACAATCCGTCACATTATCTTTCATCCTATGGATCGATAACCCTGGCGTTGCCCTGCTATAACTCGACGGCGTCCCTCACGAAGCACACGACGGTGCAGGCGAACGTGGATACCAGCGGCCAGGACAAGCAAGTCACCTCTCCGAACGAGCTCGTCTCCAGGCTCGCGGCCTGCCGCGACCCGGTGCTGGCGCAATGGCGCGAACGCGCCGTCGCCGAGATACCGACGGCCATGGGGCTCGGCGAGCCGGTGCTGCTCGACATGCTGCCGACGCTGTACGACAAGATGACCGACGCCCTGGCGGCGCCCGCCGCGCGCCCTCATGCACTGGCCGACACCAACCTGGCCAACGCCCACGGGCGCGAACGCGCCAACATGACCAACTACGCGCCGGACCAGCTGCTGCATGAGCTGCAGATCTTCCGCGACGTGTTCTTCGCCACCGCCGCCGCCAACGGCATCCGGCTCGGCAAGCGCGACGCCGAGATCATCGGCCGCTCGATCGAGGAAGCGGCGCGCGACTCGATCAGCGGCTTCAGCGAGGCCAGCCGGGAACTGAACGAAAGCTTCATCACCAGCCTGTCCCACGACCTGCGGAACCCGCTGCACGTGGCCAGCACGACCGCCCAGCTGATCCAGCTGAAGACGAGCGATCCCGCCATCATTCACCTGGCCCAGCGCATCGCCCGCAAGCTGAGCGAAGCCGACGCCATGATCCAGACTCTGCTCGACGCGGCGCTCCTGCACGGGCGCATGAAGCTGAAGCTGCACCTGAGCTCTTTCGACATCATGTCGCTGGTGGAGGAAGTGTGCGCCGACATGCCGATACTCGGACAGCACGTGGACGTGACCGGCGAACGGATCGTCGGCCACTGGTGCCGCACGTCGCTCAAGCGCGTGCTCGAGAACCTGCTGTCGAATGCCCACAAATACGGCGATCCGGCGCAGGCTACCACGGTGCGCCTGGCGCGCCAGGACGACATGATGCTGATGGCGGTCCACAACGAGGGCAAGCCGATCCCTCGCATGGAAATGGAGCGCCTGTTCAAGCCCTACGAGCGCATCGACGAAGCCCAGGTCCGGGGCTGGGGACTCGGCCTGCCCTACGTGCAGAACGTCGCCGAGAGCCATGGCGGCAGCGTGATCGTCGACAGCGCCGCAGGCCGCGGCACGACCTTCACGGTCAGCGTGCCGGTCGATGCGCGCCCGTATGCCAACACCTGAACCGGTACCCGAGCCGGCCGCCGGCCACACCGCAATGGACAGCGCAAGCCGCCATGCGTAGACTGATCCGGTTGCCATTCTTCCAAGGACCAGCATGCGCCGCACCCTCGTTCCGCTCTGTCTTTCCCTGCTGTTTTCCACTGCCGCCAGCGGCGCCGAGCATACCCTGCTGGCCACGCCGAAGACCGTCTCCTGGGGCTATTATTCGGGCCAGTCGACGCCCGCCCTCACCGTCCGTTCGGGCGACACGGTGCGCATGCAGACCCTGTCCACCTGCGGCTCGCCCGAGCGCATGATCGCGCGCGGCGTCAAGCCGGAAGACATCCCGCCCTACACCGCGGCGATCTACAAGGAAGTGACGGAAAAAGGCCCGGGCGGGCACATCCTGACCGGCCCGGTGGCGATCGAGGAAGCGGAACCCGGCGACGTGCTCGAGGTGCAGATCCTGAAGGTCGACATCGACGCCAGTTTCGCCTGCAACGTGTTCGGCGTGGGCTCGGGCTTCCTGCCGATGGACTATCCGTACGGCCGCTACAAGGTGGTGCCGCTGGACCGCCAGAAGATGATCGGCCATTTCGCGCCCGGCATCGAGATCCCGCTGAAGCCCTTCTTCGGCAGCATGGGCGTGGCCCCGGCCGGGGGCAAGATCGACACCGCCCCGCCCTTCGTCCACGCCGGCAACCTGGACAACAAGGAACTGGTGGCCGGCACCACGCTGTACATCCCGGTGGCGGCCAAGGGCGCGCTGTTCCAGGCCGGCGACGGCCACGCGGCCCAGGGCAACGGCGAAGTCGACATCACGGCGCTGGAGACGTATTTGTCCGGCACGTTCCGCTTCATCGTGCACAAGAACCGCAAGCTGGTGTGGCCGCGCGCGGAGACGCCGACCCACTACATCTCGATGGGCTTCTCGAAGGACCTGAAGGAAGCGACCGCGATGGCGCTGAAGGACATGATCGCCTTCCTGGTCGAGGAAAAAGGGATGAACCGCGACGACGCCTACATGCTGGCCAGCGCCGCGGTCGACATGGAGATCACCCAGCTGGTCGACGGCAACGTCGGGGTGCACGCGATGTGCCCCAAGAAGATTTTTACCAGGGCGTCGGCCAAGCGTTGAGGTTAGCGGGATGCCGGCATCCGCGTGGGCCCGTTCGTGATCGATGCTCCCGGCATCGATCACCCCACCCTACGATTTTTGCACGGCCGTAGGGTGGGCTCTCCGAGCCCACGCGGACATCCGCACTGCACCGGCGTTCCTTACAACCATCCGGCCTTTTTGAATAAACGGTATAAATAAAGACACACGCCAACCATCACCCCGATCGCCATCGGATAGCCGTACTTCCACTCCAGCTCGGGCATGTACTTGAAGTTCATGCCCCACACGCCCGCGAACGCCGTGAACACGGCGAAGATCGCGGCCCAGGCGGCCAGGCGCTTGTTCACTTCGCTTTCGTCGATCGAGACCATCGACAAATTTACCTGGATCGCGGTGGCGATGGTGTCGCGCACGGTGTCGAGGCGGCCGGCGATGCGGATCAGGTGGTCGTGCACGTCGCGGAAGTAATCCTGCACGCCGCTGGCCAGCGTCGGCGCGCGCCCGCCGAGCAGGCGCCCGACCGCATCCATCAGCGGCACCACCGCATGGCGCAGCTCCAGGCCCTTGCGCTTGAGCTGGTACAGGCGCTCGACGTTATTACGCTGGGCGCCGTGGGTGAAGATGCGGTCCTCGATGGTTTCGAGTTCAGATTCCAGCATGTCGACGATCGGGAAATAGCGGTCGACCACCGCATCCATCAGCGCGTACATGACGAAGGAGGAACCCATCTGCAGCAGGCGCGGTTCGCGTTCGGCACGCGCGCGCACGCCGAGGAAGCCCTTGACCGCGTCGCGCCGCACCGACAGCACGTAGTTGGGACCGGCGAAGATCGCCAGCTCGCCGGTGATCAGGCGGTCGCCTTCGAGGTCGACCGTGTGCACGACCGTGAACAGGCAGTCGCCGTACTCCTCGACCTTGGGACGCTGGTGGCCGCGCGCGGCGTCTTCGACCGCCAGTTCGTGCAGGTTGAACTCTTCCTGCATCTGCGCCATCTCTTCCGTGGTGGCGTCGCGCAGTGCGACCCAGACAAAGCAGCCGGGTTTATCGAGATAGTCGCTGATGTCTTCGACCGGAATGTCGGACAGCTTCTTGCCTTCCTGGTAGGCGACACAGTTGATCAGCATGGAAATTCGTCATGGCAGCGCTTGTTGCGCGGATGACAGAGTTTATACCATCCCGGATCGGAACCGAAGGACGTAGGGTGGGCTCCCCGAGCCCACGCGTGACGTTCGCGTTTTGTTGGCTTCCCTTCGATGACGGCCAACGCCATGCATGTGTCACGCGTGGGCACGGAGTGCCCACCCTACGGTATCCGGGACCTTTCGAATAAGGCCCCCCGGACCTTTCGAATAAGGTCCCCCGGACCTTTTGAATAAGGTGCCCCGGACCTTTCGAATAAGGTCCCCCGGACCTTTCGAATAAGGTCCCCCGGACCTTATTCGTCCTTCGCCCCGTCGATGCCGAGCTCGGCGATCTTGCGCGTGATGGTATTGCGCCCGATGCCCAGGCGGATCGCCGCATCGTTCTTGCGTCCGTGCGTATGCTTCAGCGCCGTGCGGATCAGCGCCGACTCGAACTGGCGTCCGAGCACGTCCATCACCTCGACCTGGCCGTCCGACAGCATGCGCGCGGCCTGCAGTTCGAGCAGGCCGATCCAGCCGTCGGCGCCGTTCGGCAGCATGGCGCCGATACCGTTCAGGCCGACCGCGGCGCCGAAGGTGACGCCATCGGCCACCCCACTGGACAGCGGACCGGCCGACGGCGCCGGCATCGCCACCGAGGCGGCGCCGCCGAGGCTGTTGGCGGCCTGCGGGTTGGCCTGGGCCTGGGTCAGGTCGCGCGGCAGGTCCTTGACCTCGACGGTCTGGCCGGGCGCCATCACGGTGATCCAGTTGCACAGGTTTTCCAGCTGGCGCACGTTGCCCGGCAGCTCCAGCCCGGACAGGAAACGCAGCGCTTCCTCGCTCATGCGCTTGGTCTCGACGCCCAGCTGGCGTGCGCTCTGCACCAAGAAGTGACGCACCAGAATGGGGATGTCCTCGCGCCGTTCGCGCAGCGACGGCAGGCGCAGCCGGATCACGTTCAGGCGGTGGTACAAGTCTTCGCGGAACAGGCCGTCGCGCACGCGCTGTTCCAGGTTCTGGTGGGTGGCCGCGATCACGCGCACGTTGGCCCGCACCGGCTGGTGGCCGCCGACCCGGTAGAAGTGGCCGTCCGACAGCACGCGCAGCAAACGCGTCTGCAGGTCGAACGGCATGTCGCCGATCTCGTCCAGGAACAGGGTGCCGTTCTCGGCCTGCTCGAAGCGGCCGCGCCGCATCGCCTGGGCGCCGGTAAAGGCGCCGCGTTCGTGGCCGAACAGTTCGGATTCCAGCAGGTCCTTCGGAATCGCCGCCGTGTTCAGCGCGATGAAGGGTTGCTGGGCGCGCGGGCTGTGCTTGTGCAGCGCGCGCGCCACCAGTTCCTTGCCGGTGCCGGACTCGCCGGTGATCAGGACGGTCACGTTCGACTGCGACAGGCGGCCGATGGCGCGGAACACTTCCTGCATCGCCGGCGCCTGGCCCAGGATCTCGGGCGTTTCGGCGGGGGCGATCTCGACGCTGGCTTCGCGCAGGCTTTCTTCCAGCGCGCGCCGGATCAGGGCCACGGCCTTGTCGATGTCGAAGGGCTTGGCGAGATATTCGAAGGCGCCGCCCTGGAACGAGGCGACCGCCGAGTCGAGGTCGGAGAAGGCGGTGATGACGATCACCGGCAGACCGGGATGGCTTTCCTTGACGGCTGCCAGCAGGTCGAGGCCGGATTCGCCCGGCATACGGATGTCCGACACCAGCACCTGCGGCGACTCGGTCTCGAACGCGGCCAGAGCCTCGCGTCCGCTGGCGAAGCTCCGGGTTGCGAGGTTTTCACGCGCCAGGGCTTTTTCCAGCACCCAGCGGATCGATGCGTCGTCGTCGACAATCCAGATTGGTTTCATTAGTTCTTGCTTCCCGCGCTAGTTCAAGGGGGACCACATCGACTTCCCGTCCTCTCCCCCGCCTGCTTATGGCAGCGGGATCAGGATGCGGAAGTCCGTCAGTCCAGGCCGGCTTTCGCACTCGATCAGGCCCATGTGCTGCTGCACGAAGGTCTGCGCCAGTGTCAGGCCGAGTCCGCTGCCGCCTTCGCGCCCCGACACGAGCGGGTAGAAGATGCGGTCGCGGATCTCGGGTGCGATGCCCGGTCCGTTATCGATGATATGCAAGTCTAATGCCAGCCCGTAACGAACCTTGGCCAGCGTGGTCTGGCGCGCCACCCGGGTGCGCAGCACGATCTCGGCGTCGCCGGAGGCGATGCGTCCGCGCAGTGCCTGCGCCGCGTTGTGGACGATGTTCAGCACCGCCTGGATCAGCTGCTCCTTGTCGCCGCGGAACTCGGGAATCGAGGCGTCGTAGTCGCGCCGGATCGACAGGCCGGCCGGGAACTCGGCCAGCACCAGGCTGCGCACGCGTTCGCACACTTCGTGGATATTGACGTCGCCCACGATGTGCGGACGGCGGTGCGGCGCCAGCAGGCGGTCGACCAGGGTCTGCAGGCGGTCGGCTTCCTTGATGATCACCTGGGTGTATTCGCGCAGCGCGTTCAGGTGGGCGTCCGGCAGCTCGAGTTCCAGCAGCTGGGCCGCGCCGCGGATGCCGCCCAGCGGGTTCTTGATCTCGTGCGCCAGGTTGCGGATCAGTTCCTTGTTGGCCTGGCTCTGGTCGAGAATGCGTTCCTCGCGGTCGAGCTTCAGCTGCTGCACGTTCTCGCGCAGCTCGACCATCACCTCGGCCTCGCCGGCGGCGCTGACGATGCTGTGCACGTGCAGCGGCTCGCGCGCCGGGCGGTGCAGGGTCAGGTCCTGGCGCAGGTCGGCATACTTGTGGGCGGCAGCCTGTTCGCACAGGGTGCCGAGTTCCTCGCCGTTGGTGAACAGGCTGGCCAGCTTCTGGCGCGACAGCGACTTCACGGAAATCTCGAGCAAGTGCTCGGCGGCCGGGTTCGCATACCGCACCAGGCCGCAGGCATCCACCACCAGCACGGCGGAAGCGAGCAGGTCCAGGCCTGCGAAACGGTCGTGCGACGGGGGATGGGCCGGGATCACATTCATGTGGTGTTGATGGTTAGCGGATGTTGGCAATCTCGCGCTTGAGCGCTTCGACGTTCTTTTCGGCGCGCGCGATGTCGTCGCGCATGTTGGCCACGCGCTCCTGGTATTTCGCGTAATTCTTTTCGTTGCCCTGGCGCTCGGGCTCGCCGTTGTTGAAGACCTGCTTCAGGTCGGCCAGCTTCTTTTCCTCGGCGCGCAATTCCTCGTTGAGGATGCCGCGGCGGTCGTCGTCGCGCGCGCGCTGGGTCGACGTGTCGACGCGCGGGAAGTTGGCCGGCGTGGCCGGGCTGGCCGCGGGCGGACGCGCCGCGCCCTGGCGCATCGTCGTCGCCGGCGCCGGATTCGGGCGCGCAGCCTGCGGCGGCGCCGGGATGTAGCCGGGCAGATCGAGCGCCTTGCAGCCGGTTTTGTTAATGTCGGTAAATTCCACCCGGCCGCTCTTGTCGACGCATTTGTAGACGGTGGATTGGGCGTGGGCACTGGGTTGCGCCAAGGCCGCGGCCAGCGCGAAGGCTGCCGCGATACCGGCCGGGCGCATGAGGAAGCTGCTGCTTGTCATTCGCATCAGGTCAGTCGACACGGTAAGTGTCTGGTTGGGAATCTGACGACTATACCCCATCCAATGAAAAACGCGGGGCAGCCGGCTGGCTTTCCCCGCGTTTCTGTTACCGCACGGATACACCTTGCCGACCCGGCATGCAGAGCCGACAAGGGTGCTTTCCAAACGATTACGACGAGTAGTACATGTCGAATTCGATCGGGTGCGGGGTCATGCGCATGCGCTGGACTTCCTGCATCTTCAGGTCGATGTAGGCATCGATCATGCTGTCGCTGAACACGCCGCCACGGGTCAGGAACTCACGGTCCTTGTCCAGGGCTTCCAGCGCTTCTTCCAGCGAGGCGCACACGGTCGGGATCAGCTTGTCTTCTTCCGGCGGCAGGTGGTACAGGTCCTTGGTCGCGGCTTCGCCCGGGTGGATCTTGTTGGCGATACCGTCCAGGCCGGCCATCAGCAGCGCAGCGAAGCACAGGTAGACGTTGGCCAGCGGGTCCGGGAAGCGGGTCTCGATGCGGCGGCCTTTCGGGTTCGCCACGTGCGGGATGCGGATCGAGGCCGAACGGTTACGGGCCGAGTAAGCCAGCTTGACCGGGGCTTCGAAGCCCGGCACCAGGCGCTTGTACGAGTTGGTGCCCGGATTGGTGATGGCGTTCAGCGCGCGGGCGTGCTTGATGATGCCGCCGATGTAGAACAGGGCGGTTTCCGACAGGCCGGCATAACCGTCGCCTGCGAACAGGTTCTTGCCGTCCTTCCAGATCGACTGGTGCACGTGCATGCCCGAACCGTTGTCGCCGGCCATCGGCTTCGGCATGAAGGTGGCGGTCTTGCCGTAGCTGTGGGCGACGTTCCAGATCACGTACTTCATGTTCTGGGTCCAGTCGGCGCGCTCGATCAGGGTCGAGAACTTGGTGCCGATTTCGTTCTGGCCGGCGCCGGCCACTTCATGGTGGTGCACTTCGACCGGAATACCCAGCGATTCCAGGATCAGGCACATTTCCGAACGCATGTCCTGGAAGCTGTCGACCGGCGGGACCGGGAAGTAGCCGCCCTTGACGGTCGGACGGTGGCCGCTGTTGCCGCCTTCGAATTCCTTGTCGGTCGACCAGGACGCTTCTTCCGAATTGATCTTCAGGAAGCAACCCGACATGTCCGATTTCCACTGGACCGAGTCGAAGATGAAGAATTCCGGCTCCGGGCCGAAGTAGGCGGTGTCGCCCACGCCCGAGGACTTCAGGTAGGCTTCGGCGCGCTTGGCGATCGAGCGCGGGTCGCGGTCATAGCCCTTGCCGTCCGACGGTTCGATCACGTCGCACTGCATGAACACGGTGGTCTCTTCCATGAACGGGTCGAGGTTGGCGGTGTTCGGGTCCGGGATCAGCAGCATGTCGGATGCTTCGATGCCTTTCCAGCCGGCGATCGACGAACCGTCGAAAGCGTGGCCGGATTCGAACTTGTCAGCGTCAAAGTGCGAGATCGGCACGGTGACGTGCTGTTCTTTGCCGCGCGTATCCGCGAAGCGCAAATCAACGAACTTGACTTCGTTGTCCTTCAGCATCTGCATTACATCTGCGGCGGTCCTTGCCATTCGTGTATCTCCTAAGTGAAAAAGGGGTGCCGCAAAGTTCAATGGAACGTGCGGCAGCGCACCCTCTGTGTAGCAGAAATTGTGCCAGCATTTTGATCATAAGCAAATGAGCAAGCTAGCGTTGGAGTACTAGCGATTTGCCCATTAAAATCAATGACCCGGTGCGAGTGCACAAGTTTGATGCACACTTATCCATGCGCACCAATCGGGTGCAACTTTTCGAGTATGCACCAACTTGACGCGTCTTGCACCAAATGTGCGAGCCCATCCGGGGAGCGTACCGTGACGGTGCGTCATTGCTTTATCAACGTGAATCAGGAGAAACCATGAGCACCACGGACGACATTCTCGACACCGCCCGCGCCCGCGGCGAGGGTCAGCCCTACGCCGGCGCGGTCACGCCGCAGGAAGCGTTCGCGCTGCTGCAGGCCGATCCCCGGGTGAAGCTGGTCGACGTGCGCACGAACGCGGAGCGCGACTGGATCGGCCGCCCCGCCATCCCCGAGGACCAGCACGGCGCGGTGCAATGGAGCCTGTACCCGGGCGGCACCCCGAACCCGGATTTCGCGACCCAGCTGCAGCAGACCGCCGACAAGGAAGACGTGGTGCTGTTCCTGTGCCGCTCGGGCGTGCGCTCGCGCCATGCGGCGCGCGTGGCGACCGAACTGGGCTACCAGGATGCGTTCGACATCCTGGAGGGCTTCGAGGGGGATCGCGATGCGCAGGGGCATCGCAAGACGGTGGGCGGGTGGTGCAAGGCGGGCTTGCCCTGGATTGGCGCTTGACTGCTACAACCGGTAAAAAGCGAGTCCGATGGATGCGTGTTGCCCTCTTGTTTCTTCGGCTCATCGCCTTGCTATGGCTTGCCGTCCTTTTGCAGGATTGGGCGGGCACCGATGCATCCGGTCACGAGACGCTTCTTCATAAGGTCATCGGTGTGGCATGTGTGATATTGGCCGTCCCGTTCGTCATTGCGCCCATGCTTGCGGAGTTCGGGATAAAAATAGCAGGCTCTTCTGTTCGGAGCCGGAAATGAGGCGCCGCCAGAGCAATGCATTTCCAGTGCCATCGATTCGTATGAGGTAGTTGAAACTGCAAGGCTCACACCTGACGCAGTGTCACTGGCCCTGGATACCCTGCACCCGCTGCCGCACGAAATTGATGTGGCTGCGCAGCCCATACAAGGCATCGGCATACGACAGCGGAATAGAGATGTGGTTCACGCGCCGTTCGATCTCGTCCAGGCGCTTGAGCAGGTCGGCGCGCACTTCGTCGCAGCGTGCCGGATCGGCGCTCATTTCAAGCTCTTTTTCCAGCGCCTGCTCCACCGCGCGCAATTGCCCGTACCAGCGGTACACGCGCGAGCGGATGCGCCACACGTACAGCGGTGGCACGATCTTCGACAGCGGGATGATCAAGGCCGCCAGCGCCACCGCCACCACCCACAGGCGGTCGAACAGGTTGGCCAGCCAGAACGACATGTAGCGCTGCAGGAAAGGCGGGCCGTCGCGGTAGTATTTCGCCGCTTCCTTCGACACCGGGATCTCGGTGTAGCGCGGCGACGGGAACTGGCCCTGCTGCTGGAACCAGCCGGTGCCGCCGTGGATCGCGGTGGCGGCGTTCACGAACAGGTCGACCAGGGCCGGATGCAGGTCTTCGCGCGCCACCAGGGTCGCGGTCGGGGCGATCAGGTGGAAATCCTGGGCCGGGATGTCGCGCCCGAGGTCGACGATCCCGCGCGGCAGCACCACGTGGGTCAGGAACGGCAGGCGGCGCGTGTAGGCTTCGGCCTGGCGGAAGTCGAACAGGCGGATGCCCGGCGTCTGCAGCAGCATCTGTACCAGCGGCGCTTCCGGCGCCGAGCTGAATACCAGGCCGTCGATGCGGCCGTCCAGCAGTGCCATCGTGGCCGGGGTGTTTTCCAGCGCCGACACCGTCAGCTGCTCCGGCTCGACGCCGTTGGCAGCCAGCACCTGGCGGAACAGCCTGGGCACGCCGGTGCCTTCCGGGCCGAGGTTGATGCGCAGGCCTTTCAGCTGCGTCAGGTTGCGCACTTCCGGCAGGCGTCCCTTCCCCTTCGCCTCACGTGCGGCGGGTTCGCGCAGGAACAGCCAGACCGGCTCGGTGAACAGGCTGCCGAGCGACACCAGGTCGCGTCGTTCGGCTGCCGCGCCATTGGTCGAACCGCTCTGCACGAAGGCGATGTCGGCCTTGCCGTCGACCAGGCGCTGCAGGTTGTCCTGGGAGCCGAGCGATGGCTGCAGCTCGACCTTGATGCCGTCGCGCGCCAGGCGCGCCGCATACTGGCGGCCGAAGTCTTCGTAGGCGCTGTTTTCCTGGCCGGTGGCCAGCACCACCCGCCTGGGCGGGGCCGGATCGACCACCACGTAGGCGACCGCGCAGGCGATCGCCACCAGCACGATGGTCGGCGCCGACGCCGCCAGCAGGTCGCGCAGCGAGACCAGGCTGAATTTGCGCAGGGCCGGCCGTTTCATGGATGCGCCGGCGCGCAGGCCGTGCCGCTCAATGCAGCACTTCCTCCACGGCGTCCGTCTGCTGGCGCGGCGAGCGTTTCGGCTTGTCCGCGGCCTGGCCCTCGGCAGCGGGCTTGCGCGGCGCCGCCGGTTTCGGGCGGGCGCCCTCCGCCGTTGCCGCTTTCGGATGGCTGGTGACGGTCACCGCCTTCGGATGGCTTTCGCCGGCCGGTTTCGACGGATGGGACGCGGCCGTACCGGCCTTGGCATGCGGCGCAGCCTCGGCGGCCGGCTTGGCCGGTTTTGCATGATGGGCCGCGGCGTCGGCGGCCGGTTTGACAACGGGCTTGGCGACAGGCTTGGCCGCAGGTTTCGCGGGTGCCGCCTCGCCGGCCGGCCTGGCCGCAGGCTTGACGGCCGGCTTGGCGGGCACCGGCGTATCCACGGCCTTCGCGACCGGCTTCACCGGAGCCGGTGCCGGCACCGGCAAATCCGCCGCTTTGGCCGCCGGCTTGGCAGCCGGCTTCTCAGCCTCCACCTCGTCGGCCGGCAGGGCCTCGGCGGCCGCCGCGGCGGCATCGTCGCCCGCCACCTGCTCCTTGTCGGTCGCCACCGCATCGGCCGGACCGGCCGGGGCCGCCGTGCCGGCACGCTCGACGTGCAGGCCCGGGATGGTGACGGTGTCCTGCTTCTCGACCATCGGCATTAGGCTCGGCGCCAGCGTCACCAGCAGCTGCACCGGCAGCGCGCTGGTGAAGTCGTAGTTGGCCGACTGCGGGCCGTGCACGTAGGCGGTCATGCTGCCGAAGAAGCGTTCGCCGATGTTGAAGACGAAGGTGGCCGAACGGTTCACGTAGCGCGATTCGATCAGGCGGTGGCCGGCGCCGTAGACGTCGAAGCGCTGGTCGCCGGTACCGGTCTTGCCGCCCATCGAGATCACGCTGCCGTCCGCCTTCACGAACGCCTGCTTGACGCGCTTGGCGGTGCCTTCCTGCGCCACGCCCTTGATGGCGTCGGCGACGGCGCGCGCCACCGCCGGGTTCAGCACCTGCTCGCCCTTCTCGGCATTGCCGCGCTTGACCAGGGTCTCGTACGGCGTGTCCTTGGCGAAGTGCAGCGAGTCGATGCGCTGGGTCGGCTTGCGCACGCCGCCGTTGACGATGATGCCCATCAGCTCGGCCAGCGCGATCGGCCGGTCGGCCGAGGCGCCCAGCGTGGTCGCGTAGGACGGCACCAGCGAGTCGAAGGGGTAGCCCATCTTCTTCCACTGGGCGTGGATCTTGAGGAAGGCTTCCACCTCGATCAGGCCGGCGATGCGCTTGTCCTGGGCATGCTTGCGGTGGGTCTTGAACAGCCACGAATAGACTTCCTGGCGTTCCTTGACCGAGGCCTTGGTGACTTCGTCCCAGCCGGCTTTCGGATGGGTGCGCAGGTAGCCCACCAGCCACAGCTCCAGCGGGTGCACCGAGGCCACGTAGCCGCGGTCGGCCAGCGACATGTTGGCCGGGGCGTACTGGTCGTACATCTTGACGATGCGTTCCTCGTCGACCTCGCTGTCGGCCGGCAGGTAGGTGTGCAGGAACTTGCTGAACTCGGCCAGCGACGCGTCCGGATGGACGGTGCGGTGGACCGCCGCCAGCTTCGAGGCGCGCAGGCGCACGCCCTGCATCAGCGCCGGCTCGACTTCCGCCGGCGCCATCACGCGGTACTTGTTCCAGAAGCGCGCCAGGAAGTCCTTGCCTTCGCGGTCGGCGAAGCGCGACAGGTATTCGGCGCGGCGCGGGTCGTCGGCGTCGGCCAGCAGCTGGGCCGAGGAGCCCGGCAGCTGGAACATGTAGTAGCGCACCACGTCGCGCATCAGGCGCACGAACAGCAGGTTGGTCGAGTTCTGCAGGCCCTGCTGCACGGTCAGGATGCGCGAGTCGTCCAGCTTGCTGAAGTTGCCGAAGGTGTGCACGCCGCCGCCGGTGAAGAAGGCTTCGCCCGGGTTGCCGGAATACTTGCGTTCCATGGCCGCGTGCAGCATCGGCGGCAGGCTGCGGTCGGCGCCTTCCGGCAGCGTCATGAAGTACTCCACCGCCCACTGCGACAGCCGGTCCTTCGGATCGACGTGCTGCTGCGCCAGCTGCGACTTGCTCATCGGCTCGTAGCGCTGGTGCAGCTGGTCGACGATGTCCAGGTAGGTGGTCAGCGTGCGCAGCTTGGCGGTGGAGCCGAGGTCCAGCTTGGCGCCTTCGTTGATGTCGAGCGGCTGGTCGTAGTTGTCGGTCTGGACGCGCAGGTAGTTGACCTTGTCGCCGCGTTCCATCAGCGTGAAGCTGTACACCACCTTGGACGGGTCGCCGTTGCCGAGCAGGCCCTTGCCGGTCAGGCCGGCGGCGGCGGCGGCATCGTTGTCGGTCAGGCGGCGCAGCGCGGCGGTGACGGCCTTCTGGGCGTCGGCGTCGAGCGTGGTCTGCACCGTCAGGTCGAGGCGGTCGAGGTTGTACAGGCGCGAATCGCCCAGCAGGTTGGCCAGGTGGTTGCGCACCGCGTTGGCGGCCTTGCGCGTGACGAAGGTGTTGGCCGGCGGCGGCGCCACGCCCGAGCCGAGCGCCGGATGCAGCACCACGGCAGTGGCGGCGTCGCGCAGCGCGGGCGAGATGACGCCGGCCTGGGCCAGCACGCGCAGGTGGGTGTTGGTGAGGGTTTCCAGGTCCTTTTCGCCGGCGCCCAGGTAGTAGGCCGGACGGCGCTGCGCGATCATCAGCGACAGCGCTTCCTTGTACACCAGCGCGTATTCGGGCGTCACCACGTTGGTGGCGAGGATCTTGTTCATCGACGCGAAATCGCGGCCGTACCAGACCCACATGCCGTCGCCGATGCCGTTGACTTCGCCGTAGCCCAGCTTGGCCGACAGCGGCACCGTGTTCAGGTATTCGAGCACGATGCGGCGGCGCGCGCCGCTGGTGTCTTCGCCGCCTTCGTAGGCGCGCAGCGTGGCCGAGACCATCTGGCGCAGCTTGTCGGAAGTGGACGCGGTCCGTCCCTCCGGCGAGTGGCGGTATTTTTCGATCTGGGTCGCCAGCGTGCTGCCGCCGGCCACGCGCGAGCCGCTGCCCAGGCCGACCGAGTGCAGGGTCTTGTCGAACACCGCCTTCGAGAAGCGGTCCCACTCCACCGCCGGATTGCGTTTCGGGTAGGTGGTGTCGAGCAGTTCGCGGTTCTCGATGAACAGCAGGCTTTGCACCAGCAGGTTGGGCGCGGCGTCGAACTTGTCGTACAGGCGCTCCGGGAAGCGCGCCGAGAACAGCGGCTCGCCACCGTTGTCGAGGATGTCGAGGCCGGCGCGGGTCTTTTCGCGGTAGGTCGCGAAGATGCCGTGGCTGGCCAGTTCCAGCATCTTGGGCGACATGCGCGCCTGCGACGCCACCACGTAGTCGCGCGTCTGCAGCTTCGCCAGGTAGTTCGGCAGGTTCGAATAGCCGAGGCGCTCGTCGTACGGGCTGGCGCTCGGGAAGCGGATCGCGTCGCTGGGGCCCGCCTGCACGCGGTAGCTGATCTTCTTGGCCATGTTGGCGAAGAACCTGGCCTGCAGGGTCGAGGTGCGGCTTTCGTAGACCGCCAGGCCGGAGGCGGCGGCGACCGCGATCAGCAGCAGCACCAGCAGCGCGCGCTTGACGCGGCGCCAGCGGCGCCGGGGCTGCGGCTGCTGTTGCGGCGGCGGCTCCATGCCCGACGAGCCGGTGTCGGTCGGCAGCTCATGGAGCGGCGGTGCGCCGGCCGGCTCGAACACGGGTTCGAGGCGCTGCGGCACTTCGCGCAGGGGCACGTCCTGCTCGGCGGCCATGGCGGGCATACCGGCCAGGGCGGGCTGGCCCGGCTGCGCCAGATTGAGGACGCGCCGCAGGGCACGGGCGACGAAACGGGGCCGTCGGAGACGGCGAATACTTTCCATGATGGCTCAACCGGTATCAATCAATCGGGACCGGCAACTTGCGGTGTCCGGCCCCCGAAGCCTGCAATTCCCGTCAACCGGCTCGCCCACGCTGGTGCTCGGTCAAAGTGATTCAGGTCGTCAAAAATTCACAAAAATCAGGCGCGATCACGTGAAAGATCACGCTGCCTACAGACATCATTCCACCACATCAATGTGACGGTCAGGAACCGCTGATGCAGATTTTTGACCTCGCCCCTGTATTTTCGCAAAAAAACAACGGCTCAGTTTGCCCGGCCTTAGCTGCGTTGCAACGCCACCTAAGACGAGTCCTACAAGGCTTCCACGTCGGCGTTCATGCGCTCGAGTTCGGCACGCATATCGGCGAACGCGGCCGCCACTTGTTCCGGATCGCCCTTCACGCCCAGCTCGATGTGGCGGCGCGTCTGGGCGTCGCCGACGCTGGGCAGGCTGAACACGCGGATGCCGGGATAGCGCGCTTCCAGCGTCTCCATCAGCGGGGTCAGCAGCGACTCGGGCTGCTCGAAGACCAGCAGCGCGCGCTCGGCCCGCGCTTCGCGGTGGAACTGGTCGGCGTACAGGTTGTCGAGCACCCAGGCGATCATCGGCCCGGCCATGACGGGGAAGCCCGGGACGAAGTGATGGGCTGACTGCGGGTGGCGGGCAATTGTGAAACCGGGGATGCGATTATACGGGTTCGGGATCAGGCTGGCGCCCTCGGGGAACTCGGCCATTTTCAGGCGCTGCAGGTTGTCGGGCGTGGTCAGGTCGGCTTCCTGGCCTGCTTCGCGGGCGGTCTCGCGGATGCGCTCCTGCACCAGCAGCTTGCCTTCCGGGTGCAGCACCAGCGGCACGCCGAGGGCCGCCGCCGCGCACTGGCGCGTGTGATCGTCCGGGGTAGCGCCGATGCCGCCGCACGAAAACACGACATCCGGCCCGGCCAGCGTGCGCCGCAGCAGCGCCGTGATGCGCGCCGGATCGTCGCCGACGATCTCGGCCCAGGCCAGCTGCAGGCCGCGCTCGCCCAGCATCTCGATTACCCTGGGCAGGTGCTTGTCGCTGCGCTTCCCGGACAGGATCTCGTCGCCGATAATGATGAGGCCGAATGCCATTGCCGTCCCTTCCGTGTCGTGGATGAAATGGGACCAGTGTGCCACGAAGCCGGCGACGGCCGCGCAGCGTTCGGCGCCGTTACGCGACCACGTCCTTGGCCGCGCGGGCGGCGCGCAGGTCGGCCAGCGCCTGCAGGCAGTAGTACTGGAACCACAGTCCGGTGAAGATGAAGATGATCAGGTAGAGCCAGATCGACAGTACCGCCAGCACCGGGAACAGCACCACCGACAGCAGCGCCCCGCCGATCCAGACCACGCCCGGCAGCGCGCCGAGCAGGCCCGAAATGGTGCCGATGACCAGCAGCTGGCGCCCGCGCCCGGTGCGGATGGCGCGCCGCTCTTCCGCGCTGGCATGGATCGACAGCGCGTCGTAGCTCATCACGCGCGCGGTCAGCCAGCCCCACAGCACGGCCTGCGCCAGCAGGGCCAGCGGCGCCAGCGCGTACAGCGGCAGCGTCACGATCCACATCAAGGCGAACACCACGATACCGGTCAGGTTGACGCCCAGGCTGCCGAGGAAGCTGCCGCCCTCCTTGCGTTCCAGGTCCGGGAACTGCACCCGGCTGACGTGGCGTGCGATGGCCGGCATCGCGCCCACGCCGATGAACAGCAGCGAGGTAACGATCATCAGCGGCAGCAGCGCCAGCATCGCGGCCAGCGGTACCACCAGGGTCTTCAGGAAACCCAGGCCGAGGGTGGCCAGCATGCTGCCGCTGGATTCGAACAGGCCGTATTCGGTGAACAGGTCGTGCAGGTAGTCGAGCAGCGGCTGCATGCCGGCGTACAGCAGGCCGCCCCACAGGGCCAGCGACAGCAGCAGCGGCACCACCGACAGCAGCAGCATGCGCCGCGAGAACTGCGAGCGCAGCGCGCGGCCGTAGGCGATGGCGATCGGGCGCATCATGACGCCTTCCTGCGCTCGCGGCGGAACAGGCCGAAGGCGTCCGCCATGCGCACCATGCCCAGCCACTGCTGGCGCCAGAAGCCGCGTCCATAGTCGCGGCCCGGCCGCACGCTGCCGTCGGGGAGCGTGCGCTCGAACTGGTCGCGCACGCCGGTGCCGTGCCAGCCGGTGGCGAAGTTCGCGGTGCGGAACAGGATGTCCCACACCGGCAGCAGCACGCCGAAGTTGCAGCCGCCCAGCGTGCCCTGGCCGCGCGACTCGTGGCCCACGCCGACCGCGTGGTGGGTGCGGTGGAAGCGCGGCGAAATCAAGAGGCGCTCGCCGATGGCGCCGAAGTGGATGCGCACGTTGGCATGCTGCAGCGACTGCAGCGCGCGCGACACCGACACCAGCAGCACGTACTGCCCCGGCGCCACGCCGATCGCCAGCGCCAGCACGGCCAGGTAGACGTCGCGCAGCAGGTCGTCCAGCAGGTGGTTGCGGTTGTCGCTCCACAGGTTCATGTTGCGCTGGCTGTGGTGCAGGCTGTGCAGCGCCCACCACCAGCGGAACTTGTGCTGGCCGCGGTGGAACCAGTAGTCGAAGAAGTCGAGCACCACCAGGTACAGCAGGAAGCTGGCGAGCGGCGGCATCCCGGCCACCAGCGACTCGAGGTTGAACGGGTGCACCCCTTCCATGCGCAGCATGCCGGCCACGTGGTCCATGATGGGGTCGAGCGTGAAGAACACCGCCATCGTGAACAGGCCCAGGCGGTGGATCAGCGTGTAGAGAAAATCGTTCCAGCGCGCGTAGCGGTCGGTCATCCGCTGCGCCGGGATGAAGGCTTCCAGCGGGCGCAGCACGAGGTACAGGGCCGCCACTTCGCAGGCGCCGATCAGGAACCACTCGACGCCCTCGAAGGCGTCCTCGGTGTATTCCCCGAGACCGGTGTAGAACAGGAAAGGCTCGACCAGGCTTTCGAACAACCAGCCCTGGAGGACGGCGAACCAATCGGGGAAATGCTGGATCATGATGCTGCGGCCAGTGACGTAGTCGATATCAAACGGTTAAGGATGCGCACGCCGGTAGTCCGGATGCTCGCGCAGTGTAGCGAAACAGAAGCCTTTCTGCTGGAGTCCGGTAATCAGGGGCGCCAGGTTGGCCGGCATGTAGGGGTCCTTGCGCGACCAGATGCCCATGTGGGCCATGAAGATGTCGCCATCCTTCAGGCCGTCGAGGGCGCGCTTGAGCAGCAGCGCGTTCGGGTAGGTCTCGCTCGGGCTTTCGTCGCCGGAAAAGCCGGCCTTGGCCCAGCCCACGTGGCGGTAGCCGCAGCTGCCGGCAGCGGCCAGGATGTTGGGCGAGGAATGGCCGCCCGGGGTGCGGAACAGCGGATCGAGGTGGCGGCCGGTGAGTTCCGCGAAACGGGTATCGACCCGGCGCAGCTCGTCGCAGTACTGCTGCGCGCTCCAGGTCTGCACCTTGCCCGCGTGGGCACCGAACTGCGGCCGGACGCGGATCCTGCCGCCGGCTTCGTCGGCGCGGAAGTACACGTGGTCGAAGGTATGGCTGCCGAAGGCGTGGCCTTCCGCCACCCGCGCCTTCCAGTAGGCGGCCCAGGACGGATCGAGCGACCAGTCGCCGCGCACCGTTTTCTCGTTGGCCAGGAAGAAGGTGGCCCTGACGTGGTGCCGGCGCAGCGTGTCGGCGATCAGCTCGGCCTGCGACTGGCTTCCGGTGTCGAAGGTAAGATAGATCGTGCCCTTGCAGGGGGCGGGCGCAGGCTCGCCCGCGGCGGACGATTGCGCGGCCACGGCGATGTCGGCCGCCAGCAGCAGCAACGGCAGGGGCCAGCGTGCCATCACATCCTCGGCGCGGAGTTCGCGAAGAACACGCCGTGCGGCGAGCGGCCGACCGGGATCATCTTGATCACCTTGCGGCTGGCCACGTCGATCACGGCCACCTTCTTGATCCAGCGCTGGGTCACCCACAGGGTCTTGCCGTCGGCCGAGAGTTCCATGCAGTCCGGACCGCCCGGCACCGGGATCATGCCGACGTTCTGCAGCGTGACCTGGTCGATGATGTTGATCGAGTTCTGCACCCGGTTCGACACGAAGATGTGGCGCTTGTCGCCCAGCGCGCGGAAGTTGTGGGCGCCGTTGCCGGTCTTGATGCGCTTGACCGTCTTGGCGGTGCGCCAGTCGATCACCTCGACGTAGTCGCTGCCCATGATCCCGACCAGCAGGTATTTGTCGTCCGGGGTCATGGTGATGCCGGCCGGGAGCTTGCCGACCGGGAGCGTCCACTTGATCGCGCCGGTCTTCAGGTCGATCGCGCTGACCTGGTCGCTGCCCTGGCGCGTGATGAAGGCGGTGGTGCTGGCGGCATCGAAGGCGATATGGCTGGGCATGCGCGGCATCGGCACGCGCTTGCTGAGCACCAGGTTGCCGTTCACGTACTGGTAGATGTCGACGCGGTCCAGGCGCAGCGCGGTCGAGACGAACCACTTCTGGTCCGGCGAGAAGCCGATCTGGTAGGGGTCGAGCACGTCTGTCAGGCGGCGCTGCACCTTGCCGGTCACCGGATCCAGGAAGATCAGTTCATTGCCTTCCGAGCTGGCCACGATGACCGACTTGTTGTCCGGGGTCGCCATCAGGTGGTGCGGCTCCTTGCCGACGGGGATCGTGCCCTGGTCGGCGCCGGTGGCCTGGTTCAGCAGCTGGACGGTGGCGTCGCGCGAATTCAGGACCACGACCACGTTGGCCTGGGCGGCCTGGACGACGGAAAGCATGCCGGCTGCGAGGCAGGCAGCGGAGACGAACATCTTGCGGAAAGGGCGCAGCATGGGAGGAGGAAACCGGTGATGGAAAGTGTTTATATTCTACGAGGAAACGTTACGTCGTAATGACCGGTTGACCGGAATTCGACATATTCGACGCCGATTCGGCGCGCCGCCGCAACACAGTGGAAAACCCGTCAATAGCGCTTTGACAGGTCATGCACTACAATCGGCGTTTTCTCTGGATAAGAAGGAAACATTATGGCGACTACCACCACCAATTCCGGCCTGCAGTACGAAGACACCGTCATCGGCGACGGCCCGGAAGCCACCGCCGGCAACTACGTGACCGTGCACTACACCGGCTGGCTGCGCAACGACGACGGCAGCGCCGGCGCCAAGTTCGATTCCAGCAAGGACCGCAACGACCCGTTCCAGTTCCCGCTGGGCGCCGGTCACGTGATCAAGGGCTGGGACGAAGGCGTGCAGGGCATGAAGGTCGGCGGTGCCCGCCGCCTGATCATCCCGGCGAGCCTGGGCTACGGCGCCCGCGGCGCCGGCGGCGTGATCCCGCCGAACGCGACGCTGATCTTCGACGTCGAGCTGCTGGGCGTGTAAGCGTCTCGATCGTGGCAGACTGCATTCATCGCATCCGACCACGTTCGTAGGGTGGACACTCCGTGCCCACGCGTCACGTTCGCATAACGCATGCTTTCGCGTGGGCTCGGAGAGCCCACCCTACCGAATATTCCCTCTAATCTTCCGTCAACTCAGGCGTAACTTCCTGAACGATGCGCTAAGATGCGCCATCGTTATCAAAGGAGTCACCCCATGAGTTTGCAAGACCAGTTCGCCCAGGCCCAGGCCGATTCCAAGAATCTGCCGGAGCGCCCGGACAACATGACCCTGCTGAAGATCTATTCCCTGTACAAGCAGGGTTCGAGCGGCGACGCCACCGGCGAGCGTCCCGGCTTCACCGACATGATCGGCCGCGCCAAGTACGATGCCTGGGCTGCCCTGAAGGGCACCTCGCAGGAAGACGCGATGCAGCAGTACGTCGACCTGATCGAAGACCTGAAGAACGCCTGACCGTCACGCATGCCGGCCGTGCCGGCACCTGCCCCGCCGGCTCAGCCGGCAAACACCTTGCGCATGCTTTCCGCCACCTTCTGCTCGATGGTGGCCGCGAAAGCGCTCATCAGGAAGCCGAGCTTGATGCGCAGCGCCGCCTGGCGCTCGCTCAGCGCGAGCGAGCCTTCGACCCCGCTGCGGTCGAAACGCAGGGTGTTGCCTTCCCACTTGCAATTCAAGCCATATTCTCCGGCCAGCTTGTCCGCGACCTTCTGGGCGGCGCTGCGCGCCGCGTCCGGGCTCAGGCTGTGCTGTTGGGTGATGCTGATGTCCGCCATGTCGGCTGTTCCTTGTCATGAAACCGAATAGCCCGCCATGATGCCAGTTGAGCTGCATAAAGGCCAGCGCCGGGCGGCACTGCCGCAAATTCCCGTCTAGACAAAGATCAATTGACCAGAGTCAACATCCGCTGCGGACAAGGGGCGACCATGCTCTTTAAATCTTGCCAAGGAGGAAGTTCATGGACGCTTACGCCACCCCGCCCGTCGGATTCATCCCCACGCCCAGCGCCCCCTACCGCCAGCACCGCAAGGCGGCCCAGCTGCTCGACCAGCCGGGCCGTCCGCGTCCCGTGGGCGCCGCCCTCGCGCCCGCTACAGGCGCCCCCGCCGCCGAGGAGGATGCGCCGTCCGGCGACGTGCCCCTGCCCTACGCCTTCGGCGCCCGCGTCCTGATGTGGAAGCAGGATCCCTCGGTCGACGAGATCGGCACCCGCAAGGCCTTTCTGCCCGGCGTGGTGCTGGCCGGCCCGCGCGACGCCCGCATCGCCATCCAGGACGCGGCCATCCCGGCGGTCGAGCCGAACGCCTTCGGCGACTTCGTCACCATGCCCGACACCCCGCAGTTCGACGCGGTGCACACCTTCGCCGTGGTGCGCCAGACCCTCACCATGTACCAGCGCGCGCTGTCCAACGCCGGCCAGCTCATGCCCCTGCCCTGGCAGTGGAACAGCAGCGTCGACACCGCGCCGCTGCAGGTCTTCCCCTACGGCCTGCCGAACGTGATGAACGCCTTCTACAGCCGCTCCCAGTGCAGCCTGAAATTCGGCGATTTCCTGCCGTCCGGGGCAACCCAGCGGGTGTACACCTGCCGCTCCTTCGACATCGTCTCGCACGAGACCGGCCACGCGGTGCTGGACGGCCTCAAGCCGCACTGGCTGGAAGCCGACAACCCGCCCCAGACCGGCGGCCTGCACGAAGCCTTCGGCGACCTGACCGCGATCTTCCTGTCGCTGTCCCAGCTCGACCAGTGCGACGCCGTGGTGGCCCAGACCAAGGCGCACCTGCACGACAAGACCTTCCTGGCCGACATCGCCGAGCAGTTCGGCCTGGCCCTGGGCAGCAGCACCGGCCTGCGCAATGCCGACAACGACCTGACCCTGTCCCAGGCCGGCACCGAGGTGCATGCGATCTCGCAGGTGTTCACCGGCGCCGTCTACGACATCCTGGCCGACATCTTCGCCCTCGAGCGCAAGCCCGAGCTGGAAGACTGCGCCGGAGTGCTGCACCGGGTGGCGGGCTGGCTGCGCGGCCTGGTGCTGCGCGCCCTGATCGCCGCGCCCGACCTGGGCGCCACCTACGCCGACGTCGCCAACGAGATGCTGCGCATCTGCCAGGAAGACGGCCAGCCGCCCGCCTGGGCCAAGGCGATCCGCGACCGCTTCGCCCAGCGCGAAGTGCTCGACGTGCCGCCTGCGGATGCGGGCAGCGAGCACCCGGTCGGCCTGCGCCTGGCCGCGCTGGTGTGCGACGCGCCCGGCGCGCGCCAGGACCGGCGCGCCTGCTGCGGCACCATGAACCTGGCCGAGTATTACGATGTCGAACGCGTGCTGGACGCCGAGGCCCAGGCGCTGGCGCGCTGGTGCGCCGAACACGGGCGCTTCGGTCCGGCCGGCAGCGACACCGCGCCGCCACCGGGACAGGCCGGTGCGGCACTGGTGGCGGCCGTCAGCGTGGACGGCGACGGTGCGACGGCCGTGGTGGCCGCGGCGGTGAGCGCGCCGGCCGCGGCGGCGCCAGGCAAGGATGATCAGGTAGTGACGATTCCGATTTCGTGAACCGGCAGGAGAACGCATGAAGATCACGGCCAGGGCCAGCGGCGGTTTCAGCGGCCGCACCGAGCATCTCGAACTGGACACCGGCTGCCGCGCCGACGGCGCCGCCATCGAGGCCTTGCTGGCGCGCCTCGACGCCGTCGTGGCGGCGCCGGACGGCGGTCCGGCCGGGGCCGACATCCGGCGCTGGGAAATCAGCGCCGACGACGGCCGGCACTGCCGCAGACTGGTCCTGGCCGAGGACGGCGGCCCCGCCTTTCAGCGCTGGCAGGCCCTGCTCGACCATGTGCGCACCCATCCTTGAAGCAGCGCCGGCCTTCATTTGCTTATGTGTATTGTGTATAAGCGTGAATTGTCGTAAAAGCCGAATTGCCCTAAAATACAGTGCTTTGCCGCGTCCGGCGAATTTTTCACGCCCAGCGCCGCCGCTTCCATTATTAGATAGGACTGTTATGACCCACGTTGTCACCGAATCATGCATCCAGTGCCGCTATACCGATTGCGTGGATGTATGCCCGGTAGATTGTTTCCGGGAAGGCCCGAACTTCCTCGTCATCGACCCGGACGAGTGCATCGACTGCGCCGTATGCGTGGCGGAATGCCCGGTCAACGCGATCTATGCGGAAGAAGACGTGCCGTCGGACCAGCAGCAATTCATCAAGATTAACGTTGACCTGGCACGCAACTGGCCGTCGATCACCAAGACCAAGCCCGCCCTGCCCGACGCGGAAGAGTGGAAGGACGTCAAGGACAAGCTGGACAAGCTGGCCCGCTGAGCCCGCGGCCGGTATCTGCCGAAGATGCCGGCCCCAGCGAATGTGCCACGATCGTGGCACACTAGCCGCCTTCGCCCCTACCCCATCATTATTCACAGGATTTAGCATGACTATCGCGACCCCCGAAGCGGGCACCATCGCTCCCAACAGCTCCTTTGCCGGTGCCATCGAAGCCGATGCCGTGATCATCGGCGCGGGCCCGGTCGGCCTGTTCCAGGTGTTCGAACTGGGCCTGCTGGAAATCAAAGCCCACGTCATCGATTCGCTGGCAGCCGTCGGCGGCCAGTGCGTGGAACTGTATCCGGACAAGCCGATCTACGACATCCCGGCCGTGCCGATCTGCACCGGCCAGGAACTGACCGACAACCTGCTGAAGCAGATCGAGCCGTTCGAGCCGACCTTCCACCTGGGCCAGGAAGTGACCACCGTCCAGCGTCGCGAAGACCACCGCTTCAACGTCGAGACCTCGACCGGCACCCGCTTCATCACCAAGACCATCTTCATCGCTGCCGGCGTCGGTTCGTTCCAGGCGCGCACGATCAAGGTCGACGGTATCGAGAAGTTCGAGAACAGCCAGCTGCACTACCGCGTCAAGGACCCGAGCATTTTCGAAGGCAAGAACCTGGTCATCTGCGGCGGCGGCGACTCCGCGCTGGACTGGGCCCTGAACTTCGTCGGCAAGGCCGAATCGGTCGTGCTGGTGCACCGCCGCGACGACTTCCGCGCCGCACCGGCATCGGTCGCCAAGATGAAGCAGCTGTGCGACGAATACGAAATGCAGCTGATCACCGGCCAGGTCACCGGCTTCGACGAAAAGGATGGCCAGCTGTCCGAAGTGAAAGTTACCGGTGCCGACGGCGTGACCCGCCGCGTGCCGCTGGACATGCTGATGGTGTTCTTCGGCCTGTCGCCGAAGCTGGGCCCGATCGCCGATTGGGGCCTGGACATCGAGCGCAAGCAGCTGAAAGTGGTGGACACCGAGAAGTTCGAGACCAACGTGCCGGGCATCTTCGCCGTGGGTGACATCAACACCTACCCGGGCAAGAAGAAGCTGATCCTGTCGGGCTTCCACGAAGCCGCGCTGGCCGCCTTCGGCGCCGCACCGTACATCTTCCCGGACAAGAAGATCCACATGCAGTACACGACGACCTCGCCGAAACTGCACAAGATCCTCGGCGTCGAGACCCCGGTCTTCGACTAAGCGTTCCGTTACTGTGTCACCACGAAAATGCCCCGCCT
>Ga0308163_10000766_pt1 | contig 45430 bp, 35 predicted proteins | sample PhyTR1_FD_201037 | JGI IMG/M metagenome (GOLD analysis project Ga0308163, IMG submission 201037) | Phyllosphere microbial communities from UC Gill Tract Community Farm, Albany, California, United States - DLSLT.R1 | ecosystem: Host-associated > Plants > Phyllosphere > Unclassified | place: USA... | reverse complement strand
TGCCGTCGGCCGGCGTGGGCGCGCTGCTGGCGCTGTGGGTCAGTGGCCAGGGGCTGGGCGTGATCGGCATCATCGGCATGATCCTGTTGATCGGCATCGTCAAGAAGAACGCGATCATGATGATCGATTTTGCGATCGAGGCCGAGCGCGAAGAAGGCAAGTCGCCGCTGGACGCGATCCGCCAGGCGGCGTTGCTGCGCTTCCGCCCGATCCTGATGACGACGCTGGCGGCGCTGTTCGCCGCCGTGCCGCTGATGCTGGGCACGGGCGAGGGCGCCGAACTGCGCCGCCCACTGGGCCTGGCGATGTTTGGTGGCCTGGTCCTGAGCCAGCTTCTGACCTTGTTCACGACGCCGGTGATCTACCTGGCGTTCGATCGCACTGCGCGGCGCCTGACCGGCAAATCCCCGCACAAGACTGAGGGAGCGGGCGCATGAACCTGTCGCGCCCCTTCGTCGAACGGCCGATCGCCACGGTCCTGCTGACCATCGGCATCGCGCTGGCCGGCATTGCCGCGTTCTTCGTGCTGCCGGTGGCGCCGCTGCCGCAGGTCGATTACCCGACCATTTCGGTGTCGGCCTCGCTGCCGGGCGCGAGTCCCGACACGATGGCGTCGAGCGTGGCCACGCCGCTCGAGCGGCGCCTGGGCGCGATTGCCGGCGTCAACGAAATGACGTCCAGCAGTGGCACCGGCTCGACCCGGATCAACCTGCAGTTCGAACTGAATCGCCAGATCGATTCCGCCGCGCGTGAAGTGCAGGCGGCGATCAGCGCGTCGCGCGCCGACCTGCCGGCCACGCTGCGCAGCAATCCGACCTACAGGAAAGCCAATCCTTCAGACGCGCCGGTGCTGATCCTGGCCCTGACCTCCAAAACCAAGGCGCCGGCCGAGATTTTCGAGTCGGTCTCGAATCTCGTGCAGCAGCGCCTGGCGCAGGTCAAGGGTGTGGGCGAAGTCGAAATCGGCGGCGGCTCGCTGCCGGCCGTGCGCGTCGAGCTGGTGCCGTATTCGCTGAACCGCTACGGCGTCTCGGCCGAGGACGTGCGTGCTGCGATCCAGGCCACCAACCCGAACCGCCCCAAGGGCGAAATCGACGGCAACGGCAACCGCCTGCAGATCTATTCGCAGCCAGCCGGCGGCGATGGCCGCAGCGCCGCCGATTACAAGGACCTCGTGGTCGCCTGGCGCAATGGCGCCGCCGTGCGCCTGTCCGACGTGGCCACCGTGTTCGACGGGCCCGAGAACATCTACACGCTGGGCCTGTTCAACGGCCAGCCGGCGGTCATCGTGCTCGTCACGCGCCAGCCCGACGCCAACGTCATCGAAACCGTCGACGGCATCCGCGATCTGCTGCCGTCGCTGCAGGCGCAGCTCCCGGGTGATATCCAGCTGGCGATCGCGTCGGACCGCACCAACTCGATCCGCGCCTCGCTGCACGAGATCGAATTCACGCTCGTGCTGTCGATCGTGCTGGTGGTGGCCGTGGTCAGCGTATTCCTGCGCAGCCTGCGCGCGACCGTGATTCCTGCGGTAGCCACGGTCGTCTCGCTGCTGGGCACTTTCGGCGTCATGTATGCGCTGGGCTTTTCGCTGAACAATCTGTCGCTGATGGCGCTGACCGTGGCCGCCGGCTTTGTCGTCGACGATGCGATCGTGGTGCTGGAAAATACGGCGCGCCATATCGAGGACGGCATGGACCGCATGGCGGCGGCCTTGCTTGGCGCGCGCGAAGTGGGCTTCACCGTGCTGTCGATCTCACTGTCGCTGGTGGCCGTGTTCATCCCGCTGCTGTTCATGGGCGGGCAGGTGGGCCGCCTGTTCCGCGAGTTTGCCGTCACGCTGTCGGCGGCGGTGCTGATCTCGCTCGTGATCTCGCTGACCACCACGCCGATGATGTGCGCCTGGCTGCTGCGCGCCGAAGACAAGGACAAGAAGCCGGGGCGCCTTGCGCGCTGGTCGGAAGGCGGCTTCGCCCGCGTGCTGCGCGTCTACGAGCACGCGCTCGACTGGGCGCTGGCCAGCAAGGTGCTGGTCATGATCATCCTGCTGTTCACGGTCGGCCTGAACGTCTACCTGTTCACCAATGCACCGAAGGGCTTCTTCCCGCAGCAGGATTCGGGCCAGATGAATGGCGGCATCCGCGCCGACCAGAGCATCTCGTCGCAGGCCATGCAGAAGAAGATTTACCAGCTGGTCGAAATCATCCGCAAGGATCCGGCCGTTGAAACGGTCGTGGCGTTCACTGGCGGCGGGCGCGCCGGTGGCGGCTTCATGTTCGTCAACCTGAAGCCGGTGCGCGAGCGCGATGTCGCGGCGCAGGCCGTGATCGCGCGCCTGCGTCCGCAACTGGCCAAGGTCACCGGCATCTCGATCTTCCTGAACCCGGTGCAGGACTTGCGCATGGGCGGACGTTCAAGCAACTCGACCTACCAGTACACGCTCAAGAGCGACAACGCCGAAGACCTCAAGCAGTGGGCCGCCAAACTGGCCGAGGCGATGAAAGGGCAGCCTGCGCTGGTCGACGTCGACACCGACCAGGCCGAAAACGGCGTGGAAACCTATGTCACCATCGACAAGGAGAGCGCGGCGCGCATGGGCATCACCACGCGCGACGTGACCAATGCGCTGTACAACGCGTTCGGCCAGCGTCAGGTGGCGAACATCTACGATGAGCTGAACCAGTACCACGTCGTGATGGGCGTGGCGCAGAAGTATGCGCAGTCGCCCGAAGCCCTGAAGGACGTGTACGTGCCGGCGCGGGCCGCCGGCGGAAGCCAGAACGTGGTCTCGTCCAGCACCGGCACGGCAGCCGCCGCCGGCGCTGCGGGCGCGGCGACCTCGGCGACCGCGAGCCTGACGGCAGCGCGCGATCCGTCCGGTGGCCAGGCGCTGGCCGACAGCGCCGCGACGATGGTGCCGCTGTCGGCCATTGCCAGCTTCGCCGAGAGCGCCACGGCGACTTCGGTCAGCCACCAGGATGGCGAACTGGCCACCACGGTGTCGTACAACCTGAACGAAGGCTTCACGCTGACCGATGGCGAAGCCGCCGTGCGCCAGGCGGAAGCCGACATCGGCATGCCGATCAATGTGCGGGGCAGCTTCCAGGGCACCGCCGCGGCGGCGCAGGCATCGAGCCAGGAGCAGCCGCTGCTGATCCTGGCGGCGATCGTGGTTATTTACATCGTGCTCGGGATTCTGTACGAAAGCCTGATCCACCCGATCACCGTGCTCTCGACGCTGCCGTCTGCCGGCGTGGGCGCGGTGCTGGCGCTCCTGATGTTCAAGATGGAGTTCTCGATCATCGCGCTGATCGGCGTGTTCCTGTTGATCGGCATCGTGAAGAAGAATGCGATCCTGATCATCGACTTCGCGCTCGAGGCCGAGCGCGCACGGGGCCTGACCGCGATGGAAGCGGTGCGCGAAGCCTGCATGCTGCGCTTCCGCCCGATCCTGATGACGACGCTGGCCGCCGCGCTGGGGGCGTTGCCGCTGGCGATCGGCTTCGGCGAAGGCTCCGAATTGCGCCGGCCGCTGGGCATCGCCATCATCGGCGGCCTGGTCGCGAGCCAGCTCCTGACACTGCTTACCACGCCGGTCGTGTATGTTTTGCTCGACAAGCTGCGCACCCGCAAACCCGATGAACACGCGTTGACCCGCCACCCGCACGACGTCGATCCGACGCCGGGTACCGGTCCAGCGCTCGCCAAACCATGATGCCCATGCAAATGTCTACTTCTCTGCGCCTGACCGTCCTCGCACTGGCCCTCGGTCTCGGCGGCTGCGCCATCGGGCCGGCCTACGAACGGCCTGCTGCGCTGCCGGCCGGCCCGGTGCCGGAATCGTACAAGGGTGTCAACGCGCCCTTGCCGGGCTGGGCGCCTGCTGCGCCCGCCGATGCCCTCGAGCGCGGCCCCTGGTGGCAGCTGTTCAACGACCCGGAACTCGATCGCCTCAGCAGTCAGGTGGAGGCGGCCAACCAGAACATCGCCGTTGCCGTGGCCAACTACGCGCAGGCGCGCTCGATCGTCGCGCAGCAGCGCGCATCGCTGTTCCCGGTGGTGTCGCTGGGCGCCGGGGGCGATCGTGCCGGCGGCGGCAGCGGCGACAATAACCGCGGCGCCACCAGTGCCTACCGCCTGCAGATCGGCGCGAGCTGGGAGCCGGACGTGTTCGGCCGCCTGCGCACGGCGGTCGATGCAGCCGAAGCCAGCGCCCAGGCCAGCGCCGCCGACCTGGCCAGCGTGCGCCTCGCGGCGCTTGGCGAACTGGCCATCAACTATTTTTCGCTGCGCCAGACCGATGCCCAGATCGGCATGCTCGCGACCACCATCGAAGGCTACGAACGGGTGCTCCAGATCACGTCGAACCGCTTTGCAGCCGGTGTCTCGGCGCGCTCGGACGTGCTGCAGGCGCAGACGCAGCTGGCCACGGCGCGCAGCGATGCGCTTGGCCTCCAGCGTTCGCGCGCCGAGCTCGAACATGCGATTGCGGTGCTGGTCGGCCAGAGCCCGTCGAGCTTTGCGCTGGCAAGCACGCCATGGCAGGTCGTGGTGCCGGCCGTGCCGGTCGGCGTGCCGTCCACGCTGCTGCAACGCCGGCCCGACATCGCCGCCGCCGAGCGCGACGTGGCGGTCGCCAATGCCGACATCGGGATTGCCCGCTCGGCCTACTTCCCGAACTTCGGGCTGTCGGCTTCGTACGGCAACAACACGAGCCGCGTCGGCGACCTGTTCTCGCTGTCGAATGCGGCCTGGTCGTTCGGCCTGTCGGCGGCGCAGACGCTGTTCAATGCCGGCGCCACGCGCGCCAGCGTCGAAGGCGCCGAGGCGCGCCAGCAGGCCACCGTGGCCAACTACCGCCAGGTGGTCCTGACGGCATTTGCCGATGTCGAGAACGGCCTGGCCGCCACCCGCGTGCTCGAGCAGCAGCAGCAGTTGCGGGTCGAGGCGGCCGAAGCGGCAGGCCTGGTCGAACAGCAGATCCTGAACCGCTACCAGGCGGGGCAGGTGAGCTATACCGAGGTAGTGCAGGCGCAGGTCACCGCGCTCAATGCGCGCCGCCAGCTGGTACAGGTGCAGGCCGACCGCCAGACAGCGGCGGTGGCGCTGATCCAGGCGCTGGGCGGCGGCTGGGTGGATGGCGGCGGGGCCGGCGTGCCGGCGGCGTTCAATTGAGCTTCGGAGCATCTGCACCTGGGCTTACAATGGCGCATCCGAGGCCCGACCGACTTTATGAAAAACTGGATTGACCGTATGCTGGGCGCCGACAAGGCGCCAGCCCTTGACGCGACCGAGCCGCCGGCCGGCGAAGCGGCGCACGACCTTGCCGTGCAGGTCGACGCCGCGTATTACCGCTGGCTGACCGCATCGGCGGGCTACGACGCCACGCCCGAGGTCGAAGAACATCTGCTCGACCTGGTGCGCACGCTGGCCCTCGACCCGGGCGCTGCCAGTGGCCTGGTGCCGCGTATCCCCGAACTGATCCCCGAGCTGCTGCGCGACCTGGCCGACGACGCCGTGTCGCAGGGCACGCTCGCGCGCTCGGTGGAACGCGACACGGTGCTGGTGGCCGAAGTGATCCGCGAAGCCAACAGCGCCTATTACCGCCCGCTGCAGCCCATCAAGTCGCTCGATGCTGCGCTCTTGATGCTCGGTCAGAACGGCCTGCGCATGCTGCTGGCGCGAATCGCGTTCCGGCCGCTCTTGCGCATGGCCGACACCGGCTTTGCCCGGCACGCTGCGCCGCTCGTCTGGCATCAGGCCGAGAAGTGTGCGCTGGCGTCGAGCCTGATGGCGCCGGGCCTTGCTGCCGGCGTGTTCGAAGCGTACCTGGCCGGTTTGATGCAGAATCTGGGCCTGCTGGTGGCCTTCCGCCTGGCCGAGCGCGCGGCCGAAGCGGGCAAGATTCCCGGCTCGAGCGAGTTCGGTGCACGGCTGTTCGCCGTCAGCCGCGGCCTGTCGGCGTCGATCGCCGCGCACTGGGAGTTTCCACCGGCTGTCGTGCAGGCCATTGAAAGCGCCGGCACGCCAGGCGCATCGGCGCTGGCCCGGGCGCTGGAGCGGGGCGATCAGATCGCCAAGCTGCACGTCCTGATCGATGCACACGTCGTGGCGGAGGACGACAGCCTCGTCACCGATGGCCTGAACAGCTTCGAACGGCGCTGCCTGGGCAAGCTGGCCGACGTCCGCGCTTAGTCAGGGCGCCGGATAAATCCGGTTGCGCCCATCCTGCTTGGCCGTGTAGAGCATTGCATCGGCCTGCACGAACAACTCGTTTTCGCTGCGCTGCGCCGGAAACGCGGCCAGTCCGCCGCTGAACGAAAAGTGCCGCTCGTCGCCCGGCGCCACCTGGAAGGCGATGGCACCGAAGGCGCTGCGCAGCGCGTCCAGCCGGGGCCAGGCCTGCGCCAGCGTGCAATCCCAGAACACCACCACGAATTCCTCGCCGCCAAAGCGGCTGAGCAGGTCGCGCTCGCCCATCTGTGACGCCAGGCACAGGCATAGCCGCTTGATCACGATGTCGCCAAAATGGTGGCCCCAGGTGTCGTTGATGGTCTTGAACTTGTCGATGTCGATGACGCCGAACGCCAGCGGCGTGCCGGCCAGCGTGGCCTGGCGGATCAGGTCCTGCGTCTTGCGCCGCAGCCCGACCTTGTTGAGCAGGCCCGTGGCGCGGTCCTTGCCGATCAAATCCTTGTTGACGCGGATCTTGGCCGCGCGGTTGGCCAGTTGCGCTTCGAGCATGCCTGAACCGGTGTCGGGCAAGACTGCGTCGAAGCCATCGCCCAGTGCGCGCCGGGCCAGGGCGTCGTCCGGGCGGCGCTGCAGCAGCACGATTTCGCGTACCGGATCGGCCTCGATATTCTTTTGCAGTACGCGCGCCAGGGCGTCCACCCGCCGGTAGTCGCTGTCGGGGATCAAGACCAGGTCGGGCTGCAGCTCCTTGACGCGCAGGTGCAATGTGGATGGGTCGGCGTGGTAGCTGACATCGATGCGCTGGTCGCGCAGCACTGCCTCATCGAGGCTGCCCGGCAGGCCGAGCGTGATCAGTGTGACGGCGTCGCCCCGCTTGTTCTGCACGAACAGGTTGAACAGTTTGTCGACCAGGACGTCGTTGGCGATCGGCTTTTCGGCATACGCCAGGCAATGGCTGTCGACCAGACGCTGCTGCAGCAGGAAGCGGCTGCCCTGGCGGCTCGACTGCAGGTACACATAGCGATGACCGGGTGGCAGGCGGGCGAGCAATTCGCCCAGCATCAGCGTCTTGCGCGCGTCGTGCAGGTCGGCCTGCATATTGTGCAGGGTGTCGAGGTCGATCACGAACAGGCTGTTGCCGCGATCGGCGTCGACGGCGACGACGTACTGCGCCAGCTCGCTGAAGAAGCGAATGTCGAAATCGTATTTGTGCGCGTGCAGCAGCAGCTCTGCCCGGTTGTCCTTGATGAAGAAACTCTGGCAGAGGTACAGAACAGTATGTCGGTACAGTGGCGCCTCACTTGTCATGGCTGCATGCCTTCCTGGATGCCTATCTTGCAAAACGACAATATTACATCCTGCCAGACCAATATGACGCGGTGTTGACGCGACCGATGCGGCCGTTGCGACGCCAACATTCCGCCACAGTTGCGACACAACGGCGATATACTCCCGCATTGCTTTTTTCATCCAGGGTGTTGTCTTGTTCAAATCGATCTTCCTGCCTGTCGCCCTCCTGGGCGCCGCGACCGCCGCCTTCGCCGACGAAGGCCAGTGGCAACCGCACCAGCTGCCACAGCTCTCTTCCGAACTGAAACGCATCGGCATCACGATGCCGGCCGCGAAGCTGGCCGACCTGAGCAAGCATCCGATGAGCGCCATGGTGTCGCTCGGTGGCTGCTCGGCGTCGTTCGTCTCGCCTGATGGCCTGGTGGTCACGAACCACCACTGCGCCTATGGTGCGATCCAGCGCAATTCGACGCCAGAGCAGAACTACATCGTCAATGGCTTTTTGGCCAAGACCCGCGCCGAAGAACTGCCTGGCGGCCCGAACACCCTGATCTACGTGACCGAAAAGGTCGAGAATGTGACCAAGCGTGTGCTGGATGGCTTGAGCCCCACGCTGTCGGGCAGCGAACGCCATGCGCTGGTGGCCGCACGGGTAAAAGCCCTGATTGCCGAATGCGAGACCGACAAATCGACGCGCTGCTCGGTCCCGGCGTTTCACCGCGGTCTGGAGTACTACCGCATCAAGCAGCTGATGATCCGCGACGTGCGCCTGGTGCACGCGCCGTCGGACCGCATCGGCAACTTCGGCGGCGACATCGACAACTACGAGTGGCCGCGCCAGACGGGCGATTATTCGTTCCTGCGCGCCTACGTCGGCAAGGACGGCCGGCCGGCCGACCCGTCGCCGGACAACGTGCCGTACCGCTCGAAGGACTTCCTGGTGGTGTCGGCCGAAGGCCTGAAGAACGGCGATCCGATCCTGCTGGCGGGCTATCCGGGCCGCACCAGCCGCTACAAGCTGCCAAGCGAGATCCGCTTCGCGCGCGACGTCGATTTCCCGGCCAAGGCAGCCACGATCACGGCCGATCTGGCCATCATCGCCGCAGCAACCCAGGGCAATCCCGCCTGGGACGTGCGCTATGCGAGCGTGGCCAAGGGCCTGAACAACGTGCTGAAAAAGACGCAGGGCCTGATGGACGGCTTTGCGCGCAAGGACATCGCCGCCATCAAGGACGTGCAGGACGCCGAGTTCCGCACCTGGCAGCAGAACCACGCTGGCGCCAACAAGAACCTGCTGACCGAACTGGACGCCGTGATCGCCCGCGACATGGCCCTGCAACGTCAGGAAGCCGCGTGGAATGAAGCAACCCACAGCGACCTGCTCAAGAGCGCGCGCACGCTGTATCGCCTGGCCTTGGAGCGCCAGAAGCCGGACGCAGAGCGCGAAGGCGGCTATCAGGAGCGCGACCTGTCGTTCATCAAAGCGCGCCTGACGCGGCTCGAGCAATCGTTCGTGCCAAGCGTGGACGAAGCGCGCTACAAGGCCGCGCTGGGTCGCTACGCGCGCATCGACGGCGCCGTGCGCCCGCAGGGCTTGGGCGCGCTGCTGCCGACCGAAGCGGCGCTGCCGGCAATGTACCGCAGCAGCGAGCTGGCCGACACCACCAAGCGCCTGGCTTGGATCGGCAAGGATCCGCAGGCATTCCGCGCGTCGAACGACCCGTTCATCATGCTGGCCGTGCGCCTGCACGACGCCGGCATGGCGCTGGAAAACGGGCGCAACGAGATCGACGGCAACCTGGAACGCGTGATTCCGCAATACATGGCGGCCGTGATCGCATTCAAGACGTCGCAGGGCAAGCCGGTCTACCCGGACGCCAACTCGACGCTGCGCGTGACCTACGGCACGGTGTCGCCGTACGCGCCGCGCGACGGCCTGCTGAAAGGGCCGTTCACGACTGTCGAAGGCATTCTTGAAAAGGAAACCGACAAGGATCCGTTCATCGTCCCGGCCGCGCTCAAGGAAGCGATCCAGGGCAAGCGCTACGGCGTGTTCAAGGACAAGGCGCTGGGCACCGTGCCGGTCAACTTCCTGTCGAGCGCCGACACCACGGGCGGCAATTCGGGTTCGGCCGTGATGAACGGGCGGGGCGAACTGGTGGGCCTGAACTTCGATTCGACCTATGAATCGATCACCAAGGACTGGTACTTCGACACCGCCATCACGCGCGCGATTCACGTGGATATCCGCTACATGCTGTGGGTGATGAAAGAGGTCGATCATGCCGACAACCTGCTCAAGGAAATGACGATCAAGTATCCGAAGAAATAAGCCGGGTACGTCCGCATGAACGAACCCCTTGTCCTTGCCGGCCTGGTGACGTCGCCACTTGAACTGATCTCGTTCCTGCTGGCGGTCATCACCGTCGTGCTTAACATCCGCCAGAAGCACTGGGCCTGGCTGTTCTCGATCGTGTCGTCGGCCACCTACGCGGTGGTGTTCTTCGACGCGCGGCTGTATGGCGACATGGGGCTGCAGTTTGTGTTCATCATTGCGTCGATCTGGGGCTGGACCATGTGGCTGCGCGGCGCCGGCAATGGGCCGCTGGTCGTCAAGCGTCTCAATCCCGGCACCCGCGCCTGGGTGCTGGTTGCCTGGTTCGCAGGCTTCGTGGTGCTCTCGACCTTCCTCGATCATTTCACCGACACCGACGTGCCGCACGCCGATGGCTTCCTCACCGCCGGCAGCCTGATGGGGCAACTGCTCCTGGCACGCAAGAAGCTCGAGAACTGGCACATCTGGATCGCGGTCGACATCCTGTATGTCGGCCTGTACGTCTACAAGGGCCTGATGCTCACGGCGGTGTTGTATGGCGTGTTCGTGCTGCTGGCCATTGCCGGGCTGCGCGCCTGGTCGGCGCATGTGGAGCAGCGGGCGTGAAGATGCCCGTTGCCGGTGTGGCCCGAATTGCAATCCTGGGCGCGGAATCGTCGGGCAAGTCCACCTTGTCCGAAGCGCTGGCGCGCCGCTACAGCACAGTGTGGGTGCCCGAATACCTGCGCGAGTTCGTCGACGTCCATGCGCGCGTGCCGCGTGAGGAAGACCAGTTCGGCATCGCGCGCACGCAACTGGCGCGCGAGGATGCGGCCGCCCGATGCGCGCAGCGCTACCTGTTCTGCGACACGACCGCGTTGATGACGGCGCTGTACAGCCGCGTGTACTGGGACCGTGTGGACGCGCAACTGGCGCAGCTCGCCGCGGATCACGCCTACGCCATCACGCTGGTGACGGCGCCCGATGGTCCGTGGGAACCCGACGGTCTGCAGCGTGAATCGGAAGAGGTGCGCCAGATGGTGCACCGGCTGCTGCTCGAGACGCTCGACGCGCGCGGTATCGCTTACACCTTGCTGGCAGGGGACCTGCCGCAACGCTTGCGGCAGGTTGAGCAGCTACTCGGCGTACCGTAAGCAACATCGTCGGCAGGCTTGCCACGACGTTGATCGCCATCATGTGCTTGTCGCGCGCTGCGCCGATAGGACAGAAACGGGCAGGGTGACGGCAAATAGTTTCATGGTCACGTCATATTGTTACTTTGCAGCATTAAAATATGCCACTTTGTGAACACGGGGCGGGACGCGATGAAAAATTGGATTGGTCGCTTGCTAGGTAGCGCCGAGAAGGAAACCGTCGCGCCGGCACCGGTCAGCGCAGCGCTGACGTTCGATGACGATCAAGCCATGGCGACCGAGGTCCAGGCCACCTATTACCGCTGGTTGACGGCCAGTAGCCGCTGCAAGGCGTCCCCCGAACAGGAAGCGCAGATTCTGCGCGAAGTGCGCTCGCTCGCCGCCGATCCCGTTTGCGCATCTGGCCTGGTGCCGCGCATTCCCGAACTCATCGCCCAGCTATTGACCTCGCTGTCGGACGAGAACATCTCCACCGGCGCGCTGTCGGCCCAGGTGGGGCGCGATCTGGTGCTGGTCGCCGAAGTCATCCGCGAAGCGAACAGCGCCTATTACCGCCCGGTAACGCCGATTGAAACGCTGGAAGGCGCGGTGACGATGCTGGGCCTGAACGGCCTGCGCATGCTGCTCGCGCGCATCGCGTTCCGGCCGCTGCTGCGCGTGACGACACAGGGCGTGGCGCGCCAGGTCGCACCGATCGTGTGGAAGCATGCCGAACGCTGCGCATTCGCCGCCAGCGTGATGGCGCCGGGACTGTCGGCCGGCGTGTTCGAAGCCTACCTGTCCGGCTTGATGCAGAATCTCGGCTTGCAGGTGGCATTTCAGGTGGCCGACCGCGTCTGCGAAGGCAAGGTGCCGGGTTCCGGTGAATTTGGCATCGCGTTCTTTGCCGCCAGCCGCGAGCTGTCGTCGGTGATTGCCAGTCACTGGGATTTTCCGCCGGATGTCGTCAAGGCGATCGCGCATGCACATGAGCCGGAGGGTTCGCATTCGGCGCAGGCGCTGGCGCTGGGTGACCGGATTGCCACGTTGCGTCTGCTGCTGGACGCGGGTGTGATTGGTGATGATGATCCGCTGGTGATGCAGGGGTTGAATGGGTTTGAGCGGCGGTGTCTGGGCAAGTTGTTGGAGTTGTCGGAATAAGTCTTGGATGAGTCCAGGCGTGCAGCAGGAGGGCGTTGCGTTCCTGTCTAGTTTTTCGTCTGCCTAATCAGAAATTCACGCGCTATCTTGGTGAAGACACGTCCCGTGGTCAGGCAAATATGTGGCGCTAAATCGACACGCCCTCGTGATTTCTCTTCCTAACCAAGAGTTCGCTCAATAGTCGGCACGGCGGGATTTCCCGTGCATGGACAGTCAAATACCTCAGAGTTACGATCTCTCCCGTCTAGTCAAGGAACACTTGTTTCACATCGCAGGGATTCGAAGGCAATAATTTTAACCAGCGGGTCATGCATACATGATAAAAAAGGAAAGTAAAAAAAATTTATTTTTCTAAATCGTTACAATAATTCAAGGGACATCCTGAAAATCTCGCTCGAAACGAGTGGTTCAAAAATTGTTTCCACTAACAAAGTCGATAATAAGAAAATTTCAACGGGGTTCTTTGAGATAGAAAGGAGTAACGACGGAATTAATATTATTGCTTTAGTGTCCACAAGTGTGGGGCCATTACTAATTTTTAATTCTCTCCAATATTTTTTAGAATTAGGTAGGACTAAAATTGATGTTATGAGCGGCGAGAAATTATCACACTTTATGGTCTCGCACGATGATCAATTAATTTTTGAACTACTTTATGAAGAGAAGGATGGGGTGGGATCGCACCCATATAATAAGAGTCGCGAAGATGTCGACTTCTACTATTGGCTTAGTAAGAGCGCGGGAAATCCTAAACTATACAATTATTACAGTAAAAAAACGGTGCCTGTTGTTGGTTAAATAATCCTAATAGAGATTCGATTGTGACATCGATCATACGAAACTAGTGATAATGGTTGGTGCATAAAAATCTGGTATTGATCCATGGGGCTAATCCGTTAAACATTATTGGAGACGGTATGTTCAAGAAATTTTTTGCCGCGCTCGGTATGATAGCCGCAACCAACGGCACAGCGATTGCAGCGGGCAATGGCCTGCATCATCCGTACAAGCAAGCGCATGTCAACTACATGTACAACCTGCTGTTTTGTGATGATTCCAAGCTGTTTGCCAATCAGACTGACAAACCAGACGTTGGTGCATGGATTGTTCTCGCAGCCGAGCCGCCTGATGGCGCAGCATTACTGAAGATCGCGGTGGACGAAAAGCAGGAGGGGCGGCTTCGTGCGCTTGCCTACAACCGACTGCGCGCAAGCGGTAAGACGACGTCTTCTAAGGAACTGCTTGGCGTTATCGTTGAGGTTCCCCTCGAAGGCGGTCTGGATGTGCTCGCGGCATTCAGCGAGGGCGGCGTCCGCTATCTGAACCAGTCAGGCAAGATACTTGTCATTGACGGGAGCAACACACCAGTTGCCGGCCTGGTGAAGGAACTGCTGGCGGTCGCCCGACCGGTTGTCGCCAAGATCGGGCCGTGGGAGGAGCAGCGCTTGCCCGCGCCGGCCTTCGGGAACATTCGCATCACGTTCCTCGTGGCCGATGGCCTGTATTTCGGCGAAGGGCCCGCAGCAATCTTGCAGCAAGATGCAATGGCGGGCCCCGTGCTCGCCAAGGCCATGCAGTTGCTTCAGAAAGCAACTGCGCTGGCCGTCAAATAAGCGGTGATCGATTTCTGAACATCAAAAATCAATCTGCGCAGACACCCTGAACGTCCTCGGCGCCCCCGGCAGCAAATACCCACCCAGCGACTGCGTCACATCGCGCCAGTAAAACTTGTCGAACGCATTGTCCATCCGCGCCCGGATGATCGTGTTCAACCCGCCCGCGCGCAGCAGGTATGATGCGCCAAACCCCGCCACGTGGTACCCCGGCACCTTGACCCGGTTGGCCGGATCGAACACCTTGTTGCCCGAGTACTGCCACTGCGCATCCAGCTTGAGCCCTGCCACCTGCGACACCACGTATTCGACCCAGGCGGCCGTGCGCAGCTCCGGCACATTGGTCACGCGCTTGCCTTCGGTGCTGGCGTCGCCCGTGTCTTTCTGGTTTGTATCGAGCGCCATCAGCGACAGGTTGTAGTTCAGGCCGGGCAGGGCGCGGCCCTGTGCTGACAGTTCGACGCCGCGGTGCGTCTGCTCGCCCGCGCGCACGAAGACGTTGGCGGCGTTCGTGTATTCGAGGCCCTGGGTGATTTCAAACACGGCGCCCGACAATGCCAGCTGCTCGTTCACATTGCGCTTGACGCCAAACTCGAACTGCTTCGAGCGGCTTGGCGAGAGCACCGTGTTCTGGTTGACCGTCTCCATCGGCGCGATGCCGCCGTATTGCAGGCCGTGGCTGATCGAACCGTAGACGCGCCAGTCCGGCGCCGGCGCATAGACCAGCGCCACGTTCGGCAGCGCGAACGAGTCTTTCGATGTCACGCGCGCCTGGTCGATTTCTTCCAGCGCATCGAGCTTGAGCTGGACGTAGCGCACGCCGGCGTGCAGCGTCCAGGCCGGTGACAGGGTCAGGATGTCCTGCACGAACAGCGAACGCTCTTCGGTCGCGCGGCGTTCCATCACCGGGCCGGTCACGCGGCTGCTGTCCACCGGCGGCACGATCTGGTTCTGCCAGATATTGCTCGAGCCGACGTAGTCGTAGACGTATTCGCCGAAGCTGTCGTGGCGTTCGGCGTAGGCGCTGCCGAGCGTCAGTGCGTGGCGCACGGTGCCCGTATCGAAGCGGCCCTGCAGCATCGCTTGCGCGCCCCATGGCGTCTTGCGCTCCCCGGTGCTCTGGAAGTCATACACGTCATAGTCGCCGTTCGAGCAGTAGCCGGGATAGTAGCCGTCGCCCTCGTTGCTGCAGCCATACGGGAAAGCGGTGAAGTCGTCGCGCTTGAACCAGTGCTTGTTGGCGTTGACGGTCGCGGTCCAGGTGTCGCTGATGCGGTACTCGAAGCGCAGGCCGAGATTGCTGCTGTCGGTGTCGACGGGGCGCGTCCAGGGCTGGTCGTTGAGCAGCGTTTTCGCCGAGATCCCGGTGGGCAGGACTTCGTTGCGCAGCAACTGGTAGCCGGGGGCAGTAACTTGCTCCTTGTGCTGGTGGTCGACGTCGATCTGGAACAGCGCATCGGGCGAGATCTGCCAGTCGAAGGCGGCCGAGATGAACTGGCGCTTGCCGTCGGCGCCGCGCACGTACGATTTCAGGTCTTCGGCAGCCGCGTTGATGCGGTAGCCGAAACGGCGGTCGGCAAAGCGCCCGCCCAGGTCGACCGCGCCGTACACGGTGCCGCGTTCGCGCACTTCGACGGTGGCCGAGCGCAGCGGCGCATTGGTCGGACGCTTGGTGACGAAGTTGAGCATGCCGCCCGGTGCGGCGACGCCGGCCTGCAGGCCCGCCAGGCCGCGCAGGACTTCGATGCGCTCCTTGTTCTCGAGCGGGATCTGGGTGTCGCCCGAGATCGCGATCATGTCCTTGCGGTAGCTGGTCGCGTTGTCGAGCGTGAAGCCGCGCACCGAAAACTGTTCCGCGTAGCCGATGGCGTTATAGGCGTCGCCGATCGACGCGTCGTAGCGGCTCGCATCGCTGACGCTGCGGATCGACAGGTCCTGCATCTGGCTCTGGCCGATCGAGGTAATCGACGCCGGCGCGTCGAGCAGCTGCGTGTCGGCGAAGCCGCCGACGCTGGCGCGGTCGAGCGCGATCCATTTGCTGCTGGTGACGACGACCGAGGGGATGGTGTCCTGTGCAAGTGCGGCAGGTGTGACAACGAAGGCCTGCACGATGGCGCAGGCAAGGACTGGGTGCTTCAGAGTGAAGGTCATGGTGTGCTCGTGTTTGCGCGCCACGAGGGCGCGCCGCTTAAATTCAAGCCGGAGCCAACGTGGGGGAAGGGCAAACGAACGGGAGTGCTGCTTTGCGCTTTCCTTCGCTGGCATTATCCAGATCAGGTACGAAGGGTATGTCTCACCCGGAACAACGTTCCAGGACCCCTAGCGAAGGCGCGAGTGTAGCACGGCGCTGGACGGCCGTGGTGAATCTGGCAAGCGTCGTGAAGGTTCAGGCTTGTGCGGTGGTGGGTGCTCTGGCCGCGGCAGCGATCGTGGCAACCGGTGCCATATGGTGCAGCAGCGTGGTGCGTGCCGCCTCGCCGATTGCGCGCCACTGGTCGCGGCGCTGGGCGGCGCGCTTGCGGTGCTTCGACGGCATGTCTGCCAGCGGCTTGAGGTAGAACGGCAGCGTGATCTGGTAGTGGCGTGCATCGTATTCGGCGCCGCCGAGAATCCGCCAGAAGCCATCGTAGCCGCTCTCGAAGGTCGCATGCTGGTCTGCCTGGTATGCCGGGTGGGCGGTGGCGCGCAGCGCGAGCACGCGGTCGATCCCCAGCGCCTGCGCCGCGCCCTGCAGGGCGGCAAACGCGAAGAAGCTGGGCGAGTTGTTCGGGAAAGCGCGTTCGAACGCATCGAAGGCTGGACCGGCGTTGCGCCACAGGCCGGCGTTGTGGGTCACCAGCGGCACACTCGCCGCCGGGAGCGCGAGCTGCGCACCGTCGGTCCAGGTCCAGGACAAGCGATGCAACACCGCGTCGTTGGCGAGCAGCGTCAAGGTCAACCCGTTCTGCGAGTCGTCGCGCTGCGCCGTGCGCAGTTGCAGCGCAAAGCGCCCGTGCTCGCCATCGTGCTGCCACAGGATCAGGCCGGCGCTGCCATGCACCGCATCCCGGTAGGCCCGGTTGAAGGTCGCCTCCTCGAAACGGGCGTGGGAATCGAGGGACTGGTGCGCGCGCCAGTGGCGCAGGGCATGCCAGCGTTGAGTCAATCGCGCGATGATCATGGGCATTCCATTGGACAGAAAGTGACGGGCGAACTTTATTAAATTAGTTCCTCAGTGCAATTATGTTCCCGATTACCAACGTGCGCATGGAGAAAGTGTAAGGCGTCGCCAGGAACCAACACGATTCGGGGTAGTGGCCCCGTCGAAAGGGGTCAGCCCCCTGTGGGGCGTTGCTCAATAGCCACAGTCAGCCGACGCCTGTAGCGTGCTGCCTCTTGTCCCGCCACCTTGATCGCGTCGAATGCCGGCTTGCGATCCGGAGCAGGTCATAATGGCGGCACTCATTTATCAGCACGAAAGATCCTCCATGACGCACAACCAGCCGCCGGAAAGCGCACTTGCGCAGGGCCCTGCCACCCAAAACGAATCTGTCGACGATGGCGTGTCAGCAGCCAGCACCCCTGCCGACATGGCGCAGTCCCGCAGCATGCACCGCACGGCGGCAAGTCGCGTCGTCGGCCAGGCAACGCGCACTGCGACAGCCAAGACGGCCAAGGGCAAGGACAGCACGGGCAGTCCGCAAAGGCCGAACGCCAGCCAGGTCTCGGCATGGAAAAAAGAAAACAAGGCCTCGATTGCAGAGACGGCGAAGCATTTCAACCTGCCGCCAACGATCGCCAAACGGTGGTGCGCAGTCGCCTGAAAAACAAGCAAGGTGGGCATGCACGGCGTACCGTGCTTCCCGGCCTGCCTGTTCGGTCTACCATGACTTTTCTCCATCAACAGGAAAAGCAATCATGGTGCAACCCTACGAACTGTTTTACTGGCCGTCGATCCAGGGCCGCGGCGAATTCGTACGACTGGCGCTGGAAGAAGCGGGCGTCGATTATGTCGACGTGGCACGGCGCGATGGCGGCGTCGATCTGCTGATGGCCGCGCTCGAAGTCGGCGACCATCCTGCCTTTGCCCCGCCATTTCTGAAAGCCGGTGAGCAGACCATCGGCCAGGTGGCCAACATCCTGCTGTACCTGGGGGAACAGCATGGCCTGGCGCCACGCACCGAACCTGGCCGGCTCTGGGTCCACCAGCTGCAACTGACGATCGCCGATCTGGTCGCCGAGGCGCACGACACGCATCACCCGATCGCTTCGATGCTGTACTACGAAGACCAGAAGCCCGAGGCCAAGCGTCGCGCGGCCGATTTTGTCGAGACGCGCATCCCCAAGTTCATGGCCTATTTTGCGCGGCTGCTGGCCAATCCCGAACCACGCGACTACCTGTTGGGCGAGCGCGTGAGCTACGCCGACCTGTCGCTGTTCCAGGTCATCGAGGGTCTACGCTACGCATTCCCCAACGCGATGAAGAAGGTCGAGCAGGAGCATCCCGAGCTCACCGGCCTGCGCGACCGGGTGGCGGCGCGGCCCAGGATCGCGGCCTATCTGGCATCGTCGCGCCGCATTCCGTTCAACCAGGACGGCATCTTCCGCCGCTATCCCGAGCTGGACGCGTAAGCACGGTCAGTGCAGTGTCGTCATCGCGCGGACCGATCCGGCCCGGCCGCGCGATGCGAACATCAACCGCCTCAGAACGCGTAGGTGGCGCGGCCGTAGATATAGCGGCCCGCACGACCGAACGGCGCATACGTCGAGAATGGCGTGTTGCCGGTGGTGTTGATGGATGGCGGCTGCGTTTCCGGATACTGATCGAACACGTTGTCCGCGCCCAGCGCCAGGGTCAGCTTCGGCGTGACGGCCAGGCGGCCTTCCAGGTCGACCGTGGTCCTGGCGCCCATCTCGAAGTCGAACGCGGCCGTGGTGCCCGGCGACAGCACTTCTCCGTAGCGCGTAGCGCGCAGCGTTGCACCCCACTGGCCCAGGCGCCAGTTCACGTTGGCGCTGACCTTGTTCTTCGGCTGGCCCTTTTCAAGCGACAGCACGTTGAGGCGATCGAACAGCACCGGCGCCGGGCTCAGGCTCGAGAGCTGCGTCGTCGTCGGCGTCTTGGTCACTTTGGTGTCGGTGAAGTTGGCCGCCAGCGTGAAGTCCAGTTTGCCCGCGTCGCCAGCGTTGTACGGCATGCTCAGCACGATGTCCACGCCCTTGGTGGTGGTGTCGACGCCATTGATGAAGAAACGCCCGCCGCCCACGCCGATGAAGCCCTGGCTGGCGATGTAGTTGCGTACGTTCGTCTGCGTCAGGTTCTCGGACAGGATGATGCGGTCGTCGATGTCGATGCGGTAGGCGTCCACCGTCAGGCTCACGGTCCCGAACCGCATCACGGCGCCGAGTGACGCGTTGATCGATTTCTCGGCGTCGAGCGGCTTGGCGCCCAGCGCGACGGCGACCGGATCATCCGGGCGGAAGGTGGTGATCTCGAACGGCACGCCGTTGATGAAGTTGGTGGAGGTGGCAGTGAAGTTCTGCTGCTGCGGCGAGGGCGCGCGGAAGCCGTTCTGGATCGCGCCGCGCACGGCGAAGTTCGGGTTGAAGTCGTAGCGCAGCGCGAGCTTGCCGGCCAGGCTGTTGCCGAAGTCCGAATAGCGCTCGCCGCGCACGGCCACCGATGCCAGCAATTCGGGCGTGACATTCGCTTCCAGATCGACAAAGGCGCCAATCGCGTTGCGGTGCGCATCGACTTCGTTCGATGGCCGGAAGCCCGGGAACACCTGGGCGCCCGGCGCTGTCGGCGTACCGTTGGGCAGCAGGGCGCCGCCAAAGCTGTATGACTGCTCTTCGCCGGCAAACAGCTCATAGCCTTCACGGCGCGCTTCGATACCCACGGCCACGTTCAGCGGCGATGAGAACGACGCCATCTCGACGCTGCGCACGCCGGTCAGGTTCAGCACCGCCTGGTCGTACGAATAGCCGCCCGCGTAGAACGATGTCTTGCTGGTCGGGCCAAGGGAGCGGTTCAGCGTGTTCTCGATGGTGTAGTCCATCTTGTTCTTGCCGTAGCCGAGCGAGGCATCCATGTCCCACTCGCCGGCGACCCAGGTCACGCCGCCGGTGGCCGAAAAATCTTCCACGGTCGGCGAGATCAGCGGCAGGAAACCATCCGGGTAGATCGACTGGATGTTGCGCGCATCCTGCGGGATGCGGGCATAGCCGGCCGACGTGGCTTCGCGGTTCTGGTAGCTTGCCCAGCCATACACCTTGACGCCACCGCCCATGTCGTTGCCGGCGTTGGCGAACACGGTGGATTGCTTCATGTCGGGTTCACCGGTCCACGCATTGAAGCGGTTGATCGTGTTCTCGCGCGGGTCGAATGCGCCGTTGACCAATGCGTACTGCTGGCGCATGTCGTAGCCGGCACGCTCGGTGCGATTCTGCTCGCGGAATTCACCGGCGATCGTCAGGTAGCCGGTCTCGCCCAGCGCCAGGCCTTTCCAGATGCTGACCGTGGCGGTCTGGCCGTCGGTGCGCTTGCGTGACGCGGGCGCGGTCCAGGTGCCGCCGGCCGGTGGCGCAGCGTTGTACAGATCGTATTCGGTCTTGTTGGCGCCATAGTTGACGGTCGCTTCGCCGCCCGTGCGGTCGGTGCGCAGGCGCATGTTGACGACGCCGGAAATCGCGTCCGAGCCGTATTGGGCCGCGGCGCCGTCACGCAGCACTTCGACTGTTTTGACGATGGCGGTGGGGATCGTGTTCAGGTCGACCGCCGCCGAGCCGCGGCCAATGGAACCGTTCACGTTCACCAGCGACGACGCATGGCGGCGCTTGGAGTTCACCAGCACCAGGGTCTGGTCGGGCGACATGCCGCGCAGCGTGGCAGGGCGGATGGTGTCGGTGCCGTCGGTCAGCGCCGGACGCGGAAAGTTCAGCGAAGGCAGGGCCATCGACAGCGCCTGCGTCAGTTCGGTGCTGCCCGAGTTCTTCAGGGTCTCGGCCGAGATGACGTCGACAGGTGCGGTGGTGTCGAGCACGGTCCGGTTGGCAACCCGGGTACCGGTGACGACGACTGTCGCGGACGCTGCGGTGGACTCGGCTTGCGGCGCCTCCTGGGCGTGGGCAAAGCCTGCGCACAGCGCGGCAATGGCAAGGGCAACTGCTGTCTTTTCCGTCTTGGCTCTCTGCATGGTGCTGATCCTTTGATATTCAAACGCGGGTGTTCCACTGGGAAGGGCGAGGCCGGAACCTCCATTCCATACTGCTCAGCGCTTGCCATGGTGTCAATTCGTGCTAATCGCGAATGACGTAATTACAACAATATGCCGGTGTCAGGCTGATGTAAGGGCAAAAGCGCACGCGCGGACCGGTCTTTTTTTTTCAGGCCGGCCCCGTGTATATTCGACATTGCGGCAGGATCCGCTAACCTGAAACCAACTACCAGAGACGATGACAGCCCTGTTCCCGAATTTTCGCGCCCTGCAAGTCGAGGTCGACCCGACCGTTACCATCAACGCCATCGTCGGCGGCTCGGGCCCGCCGCTCCTGCTGCTGCACGGGCACCCGCAAACGCACGCCATCTGGCACCGCGTTGCCCCGCGCCTGGCCGAGCAGTTCACGGTCGTTGCTTGCGACCTGCGCGGCTACGGCGATTCGTCCAAACCGCAGGGCGCGCCGGACCACGCCAATTACAGCAAGCGCGCGATGGCGGCCGACATGGTGGCGGTGATGCAGTCACTGGGATTTGCCACCTTCCGCGTGCTGGCCCACGACCGCGGCGCGCGCGTTGCACACCGGCTGGCGCTGGACCATCCGCAGGCGGTCGAGCGGATGGCGCTGCTGGACATCGCGCCCACGCTCGCGATGTACGAGCAGACGTCGGACACGTTTGCACGCGCCTACTGGCACTGGTTCTTCCTGATCCAGCCGGCGCCGCTGCCCGAGCGCCTGATCGAGGCCGATCCGGCTGCGTACGTGCGGGATGTGATGGGTAAGCGCAGCGCGGGCCTGGCACCGTTCGACCCACGCGCGCTGGCCGAGTACCAGCGCTGCCTGGCGTTGCCGGGCGCCGCGCATGGCATCTGCGAAGATTACCGCGCTGCGGCGACGATCGACCTTGAGCACGACCGGTTTGACCGCGATGCCGGGAACCATCTGGCGCTGCCGCTGATGGTGTTGTGGGGGGAGCAGGGCGTGGTCGGGCGATGCTTCGATCCGCTCAAGGAGTGGCAGCGGGTGGCGGCTGATGTGCAGGGTGAGGCGCTGCCGTGCGGGCATTACATTGCCGAGGAAGCGCCGGATATGCTGCTTGAACGGGTGCTGCCGTTTTTGGCACTAGGCTGAGCCGGAAACAATGTTGACCCGTTGATTATCATACGGTGTGTCATGCAATCGTGGTTCGGATACTTCGTCTGTACTTCTAAGCATATGCTTAAGCGACTTTAGTTTGATAATCGGTCCCTTTGGTCGGCATTGCCCAGGCGATACGTGTGGCCTTATTCGCTAACGCCACTGCTGCAAGCTTGGAACGAAGTCGGCATAGTGGCCTCTAAGCTAGTGGTAAAATTGCAACTCCACCAAAGCACCGTGCTTTGATGTAACCTACGGATTCGCCTTGGATACACAACTGCTTTTGATCTGTTTCTTAACTTTTGTAATCCACATCATAGGTACCCTTGCATATTCGGTCCGGATTGCGGGCGTGCGCACAAGACGGATTGCTGTATCGCTTGCTCTTTTCAGTATCCTCGTCCTTGTTTCTCGCACTTCTAATTCCTTCCTGGGCCCGTTCTTGGCCAAACGTGTTGAAACTAATTTGGATAGCGTTGTTCACAGTGCGCTTTTAAATGATTTCCGCTGGCTTCTCGTATCGGCGAGTCTTGCGACGATTGCAGGCGCATTTCTAATCCCAACGTTCCAACGTGCTTTCTGTCGCGCAGTCCTTCATTTTCAGACGCACCGCTCTGTTCCTAAATTAATCCTGCATGGTTTCTTCAAAGGCGGGCTTTCTTATGTAAAGGATGTTGCCACCATTCCAGCCGCGAGCAACATGACCGATATTCGTTCACGTCACGGAGTGTCGATCAAGATCACCTTACTTAACGTTGCTGCAACAGCGCTGTGGACGGTCGGCGTCTTTGCGTCGCTTTATGCAGGTGTTTTAGATCCATCGGTAAGGGTCACATCGAGCACGCTTTCATCGATCGTTAATGGCGGGGCGACGATTATGATGGCGATATTTATTGACCCCCATATGTCAGGAATGACTGATGACGTCATTGAGGGCAAAGTTACAGAACCTCAATTCAGAAAGGCGATTGTATGGCTGGTTGGAAGTCGCTTGACCGGTACTATCGTCGCACAAGCACTTCTTGTGCCCTCCGCCATGTTGATTGCCTGGGTGGCACGGGTCATTTGAATGTTGATGTCATCCGCTTGAGTAGCGTCGGTCCGATCCCAGGCGGACCATATGCAGATGTCAACTTCGCATGGTACTGACCCGGAAGGTGAAATTTTTGAAGATGACATCGGCCAGCGGCATGGAGATGTTGATGAGTACTCGAAGTTGGCGATCAAGACGGATACATGCTGGCAGAACGTCGAGCAGCAGAAAACAATGATTTAAGGAAAACCGATGAACACAGACGCATCACGCCAAGCGCTCCTCGAACGCGCAATTGCGATCGCGGAAAAACAGCACACCGGTCAGGTCGACAAGGCAGGCCGTCCGTACATTGATCACCCGCTGCGTGTCATGCAGGCGATGTCCAACGATGCCGAGCGCATTGTCGCAATCTTGCATGATGTGATCGAGGATACCGATTGCACGCTTGACCAGCTCGCGACTGAAGGCTTTCCCGGCTACATTCTTGAGGCATTGGATTCTGTGACGCGGCGAGACGATGAAACATACGAGGCCTTTGTTGCGCGAGCGGCCAGGAACCCGATTGGCAGACGCGTGAAATACGCGGACCTCCAGGACAATGCGGACTTGTCCCGCATCGCGGCGCCCACAGCTGCCGACATAGGGAGGACAGAGAAATATCATCGCGCAATGGCCCAGCTGCGCGCTGCATGACTGTAGAGAGAAACTCAGGGTTACGGCGCCAGCGTCCTGCGCAGCCGCAGCGCATCCATGCCGTCGTGGTAATACGCACCATAACGTCCGAACACAACGTAGCCTCGCTTGCGAAACAGCGCGAGCGAGGCGGCGTTGTCGGCCCGGACCTCGAGGCGCATTTCCATGCAATGGTGGGCTGCAGCCCAATGCTCGGCTGCGGTCAGCAGCCGGGCGGCCACGCCGCAGCCCAGTTGGGCCGGATGCGTGGCCACGGAATACACGCGCGCACCGCGCCAGCCGGTGCGTAGCAGCAGCAGGATGTAGCCGCGCACCGTGGCGCCGTCCATGTCAACAAACGTCACGCTGTTGGCCTGTGTGAGCAGGTAGCGAAAGCGGCGCCGGTCAAGCCGGTCGCCGGGAAAGCTGGCGTTTTCAATGGCCACCAAGGCCGCGATGTCGCCCGGTGTTGCCAGCCTGATTGCGCGGTCTGCATAGGCGTTCGTAGACACGTCTGCTGCGCGTCGCGCGGTCGGGCCATCAGGTGTTGCGTGCCGCACGGTCACTCCCATCGCGTTGCAGTGCTACGTATAAATGAATTGCAAATAGTGGCGCGCTGCGCGTAAAAACGGCGTCATCACCTTCAGCGCCAGAGCGCATGCCCCGCGCCCATCTGCGCTTCCATCGAATGCGCCATCGTCGGCAGCGCGGCGTAGACCTCGTCGTACAGCGCCTGCATCTCGGCGGCGGCGTCCGGATCGCACGCCGCCGCATCCGACACGCAACGCCCCAGGCCGTAGTTGAAGTCGGCCGGCGCGTGCAGGACGGTCGAGGCCAGCGTGGCGTTCTGCACCCGGCTCACGTGCGCGAGCACGGCGGCGCGCTCGTTGGCGTCCGGCCCGGCCGGTCCACTAACGGCGACGAACAGCACCCGCAGGCCAGGATTCAATACGCGCGCACCGTTCAGCCGGGCCAGCAGGCGGTATTGCAGGTCGAGGTCGAGCGCGCTGCCCCGCACCGGCACCACCACCAGGCGGCTGGCCGCCAGCACGCAGCGGCAACCGTCGGTATCGCGCGCACCGGCGTCGATCAGGATGTCGTTGAACAGCGGGCGCAGCGCGGCCAGGCGCGTTTCGACGGCGCGACTGCCCACGTGGCGCGTGTCGATCCAGGGCCGCACGCCGGCGCTGCTGCGGTCATTGCACCAGTCGCTGTCCGCACCCGTCGCGGTGGTCATCAGGCATACGCGTCTGCCGCTGCGCGCGCGCAGAACCGCCAGGTTGCGCGCCACGACGGTGCGTTCCGGGGTGCCGTGCTGGTTGACGATGGCGATGATCATTGAAACTCCCTGACGTTGATGCGATGTTCATCAGCGTAGCGGGGCGAATGTAAAAACAGGACAAAAGGGGCGGGCGCCTCCGTCAATGCCGTGTAAACGCGCTCTGTCGCGGCCTGCAGGGCAGGGCTAAGCTGCGCGCTTTTCCAATGCGAAGCGAGCCACGCCATGACGCCGATCGACCCCGCCAGCCTGGTGACCCCGCGCCTCTGCCTGCGCGTGCCGACGGACGCCGACACGCACGGCTTGCTGGCACTGTATGGCGACCGCGAAGTGATGCGCCACTGGAGCCACCCGGCATGGACATGTCCCACGCAGGCGCGTGCAGCGATCGCCGAAGCGCAGACCGACTGTGCACAGGGAAGCGGGCTGCACCTGGTCATCGTCAGCCGCAGCGACGGCGGCCTGGCGGGCAGTTGCGCGCTGTTCGACATCCATCCGCAGCACCGGCGCGCGACGCTGGGCTATCTGCTGGCGCGGCCGTACTGGGGACAGGGTCTGGCCGGCGAAGCCGTGCGCGCACTGCTGGCGTACGGTTTCGATGTGCTCGACCTGGCCCGCATCGAAGCCGAAGTCATCCCCGGCAACGGCGCATCGACGGCGCTCCTGGTTCGGCTGGGATTTCGCTGCGAAGGGCTGCTGCGCGCGCGCTGGCGTGTCGATGGAAAAGCGATCGACGTTCAATTGTGGGCATTGCTGCGTACCGAGCGGGCTGCATGAAAGCTGCGCGAGGCGATGACCGGGTCATTTACACGGGCTTGTCGCGCTGCGCAGTTTTCTTTACGCGGTTTTTACGGGCCAGTCGCTAGAGTCTGGACAGCGCCGGCCATCGTGTCAGGCGGCCGTTTCGATCCACCCTCGATCAACTCCGATACCGTCAATGACCACGCTTCGCATGATTTCCCCCGCCATCACGGCGATCCAGGCAGCGCCTGCCGAACCCGAACCTGAAGCCCCCGCCTTTCTGATCATCGTCGACCGTGCCGGCGACTGGCGCGCCGCGCGCCCTCGTTGCACCGTCATCGAAGCCGATGACTTCCTGGCCAACCCCGTGCCGGACGCAGACATCCTGGTCATCAACCTGTGCCGCAGCTACAAGTACCTGTCGGTCGGCTACTACTGCTCGCTGATGGCGCAGGCGCGCGGCCAGCAGGTGCTGCCGTCTGTGAAGACGATCAACGACCTGTCGCGCAAGGCGATCTATTCACTCGATACGGGCGAACTCGATCGCGCCCTGAATGATGTGCTGGGCGCCGACGGCAGCGCCCCGATGCCGGTCGAGTTTTCGATGGACATCCGGTTCGGCCACACCGACTACACGCCGTTGGCAGCTGTGGCGCGCAGCATTTTCGAGACCTTTCCGGCGCCGCTGATGCGGGTCGAATTTGCACGCGGTGATGAGCGCGGCGAAGCGTGGCATATCGCGGCGATCCGCTCCCAGGGGCTCAAGGCGCTCGGCGAGCATGGCCGCGCGGCCTGCGAGGCGGCCCTCGGTGCATTCCCGGGCTTGCCACAGCCGGCGCCCGGCGCGCGGCGCTACCGCTACCGCATCGCGGTGCTGCACGATCCCGATGAAGAGCTGGCGCCGAGTAATACCGGGGCGCTGGCGCGCCTTGGCGCAGTGGGGCGCGAACTGGGCCTGACGGTTGAACTGATCGGGCGGCAGGACTTCGCGCGCCTGGCCGAGTTCGATGCGCTGTTCATCCGCGAGACCACAGCCGTCAACCATCACACCTACCTGTTCGCCAAGAAGGCTGAGAGCGAAGGGCTGGTGGTGATCGACGACGCCGGCTCGATCCTGCGTTGCACCAACAAGGTGTACCTGGCCGACCTGCTGCGCCTGCAAGGTGTGCCCACACCGCGCACCTTCACGCTGCAGCACGCCGACGCTGACGCGCTGGCGGCGATCGAGGCGCAGATCGATTATCCGATGGTGGTCAAAATCCCGGATGGCGCCTTTTCGCGCGGCGTGATGAAGGTGAAGGATGCGGCTGAATTTACCCGCGTGGCCGAAGAACTGCTGCAGCAATCGGCGCTGATCCTGGTGCAGGAATACATGTTCACCGAATTCGACTGGCGCATTGGCGTGCTCAATCGCCAGGTGATCTTCGCCAGCAAATACTGGATGTCCAAGGGCCACTGGCAGGTCGCCAAGCGCGACGCCAATGGCAAGGCCGAATTCGGCATGGCAAGCGCCGTGCCTCTGGACGAAGCGCCGGCCGACTTGCTGGCCCATGCGCTGCACGCGGCGAATCTGATCGGCGACGGGCTGTATGGCGTGGACATGAAGATGACGTCGCGCGGGCCCGTGGTGATCGAAGTGAACGACAACCCGAACATCGATGCCGGCGCCGAAGACAGCGTGCTCGGGGACGAGTTGTACCGGATCGTGCTGCGCGAATTCGTGCGCCGGCTGGACCTGCTGCACCGCGCGGCGTCGACAGCATCGTGCTGACAGTTTCGCCCCATTTTTGACAAAATTTTTACGCGGCGCTGCGTAGAATCGCGGCCACGATCAATTTCGCATGACGACACCGCATGACTATCCGACGAGACATCGCCAGGGGCCGCAACCCTGACCAGCACGCATTGAAGGAGCCGACCCGTGAATGAAGTGGCGGCGCGCATCAACTGCACCGTGTACCGGAAGGGCGTCAAGGTGGAAGAGATCCCGATCGAGGACATCAGCGTCGCGCTGGAAGATGACGACACCTTCGTCTGGCTCGGCTTGTTCGAGCCGGACAAGGAGCTGATGGACATGGTGCAGGACGAATTCGACCTGCACGACCTGGCGGTGGAAGACGCGCGCAAGGCGCACCAGCGGCCCAAGATCGAGGAGTATGGCGAGAACCTGTTCGTCGTGCTGCATACGGTGTCGCTGATCGAGCAGGCGATCCACTTTGGCGAGACGCACGTGTTTGTCGGGCCGCGCTTCGTGATGACGATCCGGCATGGCACGTCCAACGGGTACCGCGCGGTACGCGAACGCGCCGAGAGCGTGCCCGCCAAACTCGCGACGGGCCCCGGGTACGTGCTCTACACGATCATCGATTTCATCGTCGACCATTACCAGCCATGCATGGACATGCTGCAGGACCGGTTTCGCCAGGTGGAGAAGGCGTTGTTTCTGCCGAATCCGTCGTCGGATAACCTGGAAGAGTTCTACAACCTGAAAAACGAGTTGCTGTCGGTGCATGGCGCGGCTGCGCCGCTGATCGACATCTGCAACGAACTGCTGCGTTTTCACGGCGACATTATCCCGGCCGGAAACCGCATCTATTACCGGGATATCCTCGACCACGTCGCGCGTGTGACGCAGACGGCGGACCGGATCGGTGAGATGATCAATGCCGCCATGCAGGTGTCGCTGGCGCAGGTGACGATCCGCCAGAATGACGTCGTCAAGCGCCTCGCCGGCTGGGGCGCGATCCTGGCGGTGCCGACGATGGTGTTCAGCCTGTACGGCATGAACTTCCAGCACATGCCGGAGCTGGCCTGGCGCTGGAGTTATCCGGCGGTCATGTTCGGGATCGTCGCCGGTTGCACGCTGCTGCACCGGCGCCTGAAGCGCGTTGGCTGGCTATAGGCACCGTTCGGAAAGCTACCCCACGGCGCCAGTAAACGTGATGGTCGCGCACACGCCGCGGCCATGCTCGCCAGCCTGCAGCGAGATCGTGCCGCCGTTCCTTGCGGCGCCCCGTTCGGCAATCGCCAGCCCCAGGCCCGAACCCAGCTGCTCCTGTCCCGGCACCCGGTAGAACCGCTCGAATACCTTGTCGCGCAGATCCGGCGCAATCCCCGGCCCCCCATCGCAGATCGCCAGCCGGTAGCCGTGGGCAGCGCGGGTCAAACGCACGGTGATGCGGCCATCCGTCGGTGAATACTTGATCGCATTGCTGATCAGGTTATCGACCGCCGACGCCATGCTTTCCAGGTGCAGCGGCAGCGCGCCACCGGCGTCCGGCGCAGCGTCGAATTCGATCTCGATATTGCGCTGCACCGCCAGGTGCGCCGCTGTCGCCACGCGCTCGCGCACGAAGTCGGCCACGCCCGTCAGCGGGCACGCCTGCGCGACCTGCGGTTCAGCCCTCGCGCGTTCAAGCGCCAGCAACTGGTGCACCGTGTGCGTGGCGCGCGCGACGCCACTGCGCAGGCCGGCGGCCGGCTCGGCGCAGCGCTCGGCCATCTCGGCGCCGGCGCGGCTCATCAAGACGTGGGCGTTGATCTGGATGGCCGCCAGCGGCGTCTTGAGCTCGTGCGCAGCGTCGGTCAGGAATTCGTGTTCGTGTTCGATGCGCTGAGAGAGGCGATGCATCAGGCCATTGATCGCCACCACCAGCGGCGAGAGTTCCTTGTACTTCGAGTCGAGCAGCGGCGTCAGGTCTGAATCCGTACGCTGGGCGATGCTCGACGCGATCGAGCGCAGCGGCCGCAAGCCAATGCCGACGATCAGCCACGCCGGGATCAACAGCAGTGGCAAACTGAAAAAGGTCGACGACAGCAGGAAGCTCACGCCCCAGATGGTCAGCATCCACTCGTCGTCGACTTCGTGGCGGCGCTCGACGACGATACGGCTGTCTGCGTCGTGCGCCGTCCAGCGCACCCACCCGTAGGCGCCGCGCGCGGCCACTTCGGGCAGCACGTCAGGCAGTTCCGGCATCGAGTTGTAGAGCAGGCGGCCATCGAGCCAGACCCGCACGCGCACGCGCGAGTGGTAATCGAGCTCTTTAAACATGCGCTCGCGGTTCACCTCGATCGCGGCGAGTGCCGGCAGCATGCGCTCGGGCCGGGCGCCGGTGTCGACCAGGTGCGACAGGATGTTGAGCGTGTGGGCCTTGTTTTCGCTGAAGGTGCGCGTGCGCTGCGTGACCTTGGCCTCGTAGAACATCCACAGCACGCCGATGACCGCGACGCTGACGATCACGCCGGCAAAGCTGAACATCAGGCGCCGGAACAGCGAGGACTGTCTAAACGTCACGCTGCACCATGTAGCCGACGCCGCGCACGGTGCGGATCACGCCTTCGCCGACTTTCTTGCGCAGATTGAAGATGTGCACGTCGAGCGTCTGGCTCTGGCCTTCGCCGGAGGGCAGGGCGCGCCGTTCGAGTTCGACGCGCGTGAGCACGCGGTTGGCCTGTTTCATGAGCGTGAGCAGCAGCGCGAATTCGGTTTTTGAGAGCGTGACGCTCTGGCCGCCGCGCGTGACGAGCATGCGGTTTTCGTCCAGTTCGATGTCGCCCGCCACCCACAGGTTTTCTTCCAGCGCGCCGTGGCTGCGGCGCACGATCGCGCGCAGGCGCACCAGCAGCTCGGGAATCTCGAAGGGCTTGATCAGGTAATCGTCGGCGCCCAAATCGAACCCCTTGAGGCGGTCCTGCAGGCTGTCGCGCGCGCTGATGATCAATACTGGCAAGCGCACGCCTTCGTCGCGCAGCGCGCGCAGCACATCGGTGCCGTCACCATCGGGCAGGCCCAGGTCGAGCACCACGGCGTCGAACGATTCGCTGCGCATGCGCGCGGCCGCGCCCTGGGCCAGGCGCAGCCAGACCGCCGTGTGGCCTTCGTCCTGGAACACCGACAGCAAGGCCTGGCCGATCGCCAGATCGTCTTCGATCATCAGAATTTTCATGCCGGAAGTGTATCAGTGCGCCGCGCTTCGGGCGCCGCAGCGAATCTTCAGATTCGCTTCAGCCGCACATTGACCGCGCATCCCCGATGCCGGACTATCCGGGGCGACCGCTTTCAGGTTGAAAATGCAACAGAAAACAAGACGAGACAGGAGACGTAGGATGCATACCAGTTTATTGAAGATGAGCCTCGTGGCGCTGGGCATGGTGATCAGTACCGGCGCGTTCGCCGCCGAAGACCTGATGGCAACCGTCGAGTCGCCCGGCAAGGTACTCAAGGTGTCGCTGCAGGTGGCCCCGGACGGGCGCCTGTCTTACCAGGTCGAGCGCAATGGCCAGCCGGTGATCGCGCCGTCGCGCCTGGGCTTCGTGCTGGCCAGCGACAAGCCGCTCGATGCCGGCTTCGCGATGGAGCGCCACCTGGTCACGGCCCACGACAGCACCTGGGAGCAGCCGTGGGGCGAGCGCCGCACGGTGCGCAATCATTACAGCCAGCTGCGCGTGGACGTGCACCAGAAGAAGGATGGCCGGCGCCTGGCGATCGTGTTTCGCGTGTTCGACGATGGCGTGGGCTTCCGCTACGAATTCCCGAAGCAGGCCAATAACCGCGCCGTGCACATTGCCGACGAGCTGACCGAATTCGTGGTGGCCCAGCCGGCCACCGCCTGGTGGCAGCAGGCCGGTGAAGTCTGGGCGCTGGAATACCCGATCCAGAAGACGCCGCTGCGCGAAGTGGGCATGGCCAATACCCCGATGACGGTGCGCATGGAAAACGGCACGCATATCGCCTTCCACGAGGCAGCGCTGGTCGACTACGCGTCGATGTGGTTGCGCCGTGTCGAAGGCCAGCGCCTGCGCGCGCACCTGACGCCGTCCGCCAACGGCGCGCCGGTTGTGCGCACCGGCAGCTTCACGACGCCATGGCGCACGATGCAGATCGCGGGTGATGCGGCGGGCCTGTACATGTCCGACCTCGTGCTGAACCTGAACGAGCCGAACAAACTGGGCGACGTTTCGTGGGTCAAGCCGTCGAAGTATGTCGGCGTCTGGTGGGACATGCACCTCGAAACCAAAACCTGGGCCGCGGGCGACCGGCTCGGTGCGACCACTGACTACACCAAGCGCTACATCGACTTCGCGGCCAAGAACGGCTTCCGTGGCGTGCTGGTCGAAGGCTGGAATCCGGGCTGGGACAGCGACTGGGCCGGCAACGGCGCGGACATGGACTTCACCCGATCGAACCCGCGCTTCGACCTGCCGGCACTGGCGGCGTACGGCAAAGCGCGCGGTGTGCACATCATCGGCCACCACGAGACCGGCGGCAATATTGCGCACTACGAGAAGCAGCTGGATGCAGCACTGCGCCTGTATGCAAAGAACGGCGTGGACAGCATCAAGACCGGCTACGTGACCGATGGCGGCGCTGCGCAGTTCATGGGCAAGAACGGCAAGGTCCATTTCGGCTATACGGATTCGCAAGAGGGCGTGCGCCACTACCAGAAGGTGGTCGAGGATGCGGCGCGCTACAAGATCGCGATCAACACGCATGAGCCGGTGAAGGACACGGGCCTGCGCCGCACGTATCCGAACTGGATCTCGCGTGAAGGTGCGCGCGGCGTGGAGTACAACGCCTGGGGCAATCCGGTCAACAGCGTCGAGCACGAGGCCAATCTGGTGTTCACCCGCATGCTCAGCGGCCCGCTCGACTACACGCCGGGCATCCTGAGCCTGGAGGGCAAGGACAAGAAGCCGTTCAACTCGACCCAGGCCAAGCAGCTGGCCAACTTCGTGGTGATCTACTCGCCGGTGGTGATGGCGGCCGATCTGATCGAGCATTACGACCGCTATCCGGGTGCGTTCAAGTTCATCCGCGACGTGCCGACCGACTGGGACGATACGCGCGTGCTGCATGGCGCTGTCGGTGAATACGCGACCATCGCGCGCAAGGACCGCAAGTCGAGCGCCTGGTACGTCGGCTCGGTCACCGATGGCAATGCGCGCACGCTCGATCTGCCGTTGTCGTTCCTCGATGCGGGCAAGTCGTATGTGGCCGAGATCTACCGCGATGGCGACAAGGCGGATTACCGCAGCGAGCGGCGCTTCGACCTGGTGATCGAGAAGCGCAATGTGAAGAGCACCGACACCATCAAGATGGTGCTGGCGCCGGGCGGCGGGCAGGCGATCCGTTTGGTGCCGGCGGAATAACACCTCACCTGTTAGCGTCGGCACGTCGTTCCCGCGGAGGCGGGAACCCAAGTCGGTTGCCTGGCCCCTGGCACGCAAGTTAGTGGCTTCTCGTGCAAACTGGGGTTCCCGCCTGCGCGGGAACGACGGGTATGGTCCGGTGGTGTATGCCGTCGTATCGCACGTAATCAAGGACTGTTAGCATCGGCACGTCGTTCCCGCGGAGGCGGGAACCCAAGTCCTGCGCGCTGGCGCGTACGTCTGATTCATGTGGCTGTTCGAGCATCTTGGGTTCCCGCCTGCGCGGGAACGACGTGCATGTTCCAGTTGGGGTTCCGCCTGCGCGGGAACGACGGGGTTGGTCCGGTGGTGTATGCCGTCGCATCGCACGTAATCAAGGACTGTTAGCGTCGGCACGTCGTTCCCGCGGAGGCGGGAACCCAAGTCCTGCGCGCTGCCGCCTATGTCTGACTCATGTGGCTGTTCGAGCATCTTGGGTTCCCGCCTGCGCGGGAACGACGTGCATGTTCCAGTAGGGTTCCCGCCTGCGCGGGAACGACGGGGTTGGTCCGGTGGTGTATGCCGTCGTATCGCACGTAATCAAGGACTGCTAGCGTTGGCACGTCGTTCCCGCGGAGGCGGGAACCCAAGTCCTGCGCGCTGCCGCCGATGTCTGATTCATGTGGCTGTTCGTGCTTCTTGGGTTCCCGCTTGCGCGGGAACGACGTGCATGTTCCAGTGGTGTATCCCACCGCTTCATACATCATCAGGATTTTTCGCATATCCTGTCGGACTGTCCATACTGCGCTGGCCCAGTCCAACAACGTCGTCCATGTCCACATCTTCCTCGCCGTCCAGCACCACCACCGCAGTCACCCCGGCCGTCCCGGGTGCGGTCATGCAAATCCTTCTCTCGGTTGCCTTCGTCCACCTGCTCAACGATTGCGTGCAGGCGGTGCTGCCGTCGATCTACCCGCTGCTCAAGCACGAATTCAACCTGACCTTTACCCAGGTCGGCCTGATCACGCTGACGTTCCAGTGCACTGCCTCGCTGCTGCAGCCATGGATCGGCCTGTACACCGACAAGCGGCCGATCCCGTTTTTGCTGCCGGCCGGAATGTGCGTGACGCTGCTTGGCGTGGGCCTGCTGGCGTGGGCCAACAGCTATCCGATGCTGCTGGTTGCTGCCGGCATGATCGGCGTGGGTTCGTCGACCTTCCATCCGGAAGCCTCGCGCGTGGCGCGTCTGGCGTCGGGCGGGCGCTTCGGGTTCGCGCAGTCGGTGTTCCAGGTCGGCGGCAATGCCGGCTCGGCCCTGGGGCCGTTGCTGGCGGCAGCGATCGTCGTCGGGCGCGGGCAGGCCGAGATTGCCTGGTTCATGCTGCTGGTGCTCGTTGCGGTGGCTGTGCTGGTGGGCGTGAGCCGCTGGTACAGCCACCACCTGATGAACATGGTCAAGAAGGCCGCGCTGCACGCCGGTCCCGCGCTGCCGCGCAAGAAGGTGATCCAGGCGCTGGCCGTGCTGGCGCTGCTGGTGTTTTCCAAGTACATCTACATGGCGAGCCTGCAGACCTATTACACCTTCTTCCTGATCGAAAAATTCAAGCTGCCGGTGGGCACCGCGCAGATGTACCTGTTCCTGTTCCTGGCATCGGTGGCGCTGGGCACGTTCGCGGGCGGGCCGATCGGTGACAAGATCGGGCGCAAGCGCGTGATCTGGTTCTCGATTCTGGGTGCGGCGCCGTTCACCATCGCGCTGCCATACGCCGACCTGTTCTGGACCGGTGTGCTGTCAGTCATCATCGGCCTGGTGATGTCCTCGGCGTTTTCGGCCATCGTCGTGTTCGCGCAGGAGCTGGTACCGGGCAAGGTCGGCCTGATTTCGGGCATCTTCTTTGGCCTGATGTTCGGCATCAGCGGCGTGGGCGCGGCTGCGATGGGCAGCATCGCCGACGTGCATGGCATCGCGCAGGTGTACCAGATCGCCTCGTTCCTGCCGCTGCTGGGCATCCTGGCCGTGCTGCTGCCGCGCATCGACGCCCGGCGCTAGCGGCCCGGCGCTATGATGGGCGATTCCAATCACTGAAGAATCCATCATGCGCCAGGATATTGAACGTATCGCCGCCTTCGACGACCACGGCCAGGGCGGCAATCCGGCCGGCGTCTGGATCGGCGCCGCCTTGCCGCCCGTTGCCGAGATGGCTGCAATTGCGCGCGACGTCGGTTTTTCCGAAACCGCGTTTGCCGCGCCCGAAGGCGAGGGGTGGCGTGTGCGCTATTTTTCGCCTGCCTCCGAGGTGCCGTTCTGTGGCCACGCGACGATCGCTCTTGGCGCCGCCCTGGCGCGCCGATATGGCGCGGGCCGCTTTGCGCTGACCCTGAACGCTGCCGCCATCACCGTCGAGGGCCGGCAGGATGGTACGCGGCTGCAGGCGGCGCTGCAGTCGCCGCCCACCCGCAGCGGCCCCGCGCCGGCCGAACTGGTCGATGCGGCGCTCGCGCTGTTCGGCTACGAGCACGCCGATCTCGATCCGCGCCTGCCGCCTGCATGTATCCACGCCGGCGCCGACCATCTGCTCCTGACGCTGTCCAGCCGTGCTGCACTGGCGGCGATGCATTACGCGCTCGACGCGGGCCGGGCGCTGATGGATGCTCACGGCCTGGTAACGATCGTGCTGGTCTGGATCGAATGCGATAATCTGTTGCATTCTCGCAACGCTTTCGCCTCGGGTGGCGTGCTGGAAGACCCGGCCACGGGCGCTGCGGCGGCTGCGCTGGCTGGTTACCTGCGCGATCTGGGCTGGTTGCATGGCGGCCGCATCGACATCGTGCAGGGTGAAGACATGGGCATGCGCTCGCTCATTACCGCCGAATTCGGCAATGAAACGGGTGGTCCGGTCCGGGTTTCCGGCAGCGCGCGGATGCTGTAACTGCAGCGGTCTTCATGCCGTGCGCATGGTGGTTTTTACGCAGCCAGTTTTCGCGCTTTCCCGCTCAATCAAATTGAAGGTGAAAAGTAGCCCTGCTCAACAATTAGATTTTCCGTAAGCTGATTGATAATTGAATCTAGTTAATTTCTGTTTCACTCAATCAACCCAGGAGTCTCGCCATGGAGCAGTTTTCCGCCGCCGTCATCACCCCAGCCACGCTGTCGCGACCACGTCAGGTGCGTCCTCCGGTCGCCGGCAGCGTGACCGAGCGATTGCCGTTTACGATCCGCCGGGTGCAGACCCAGGCCGACCTGGAGAAGGCCGTGCGGATCCGCCACGCTGCCTATGCGCGCCATGTGCCGGATTTCGCACGCACCCTGGCGCAGCCTGAAGCCGCTGACTTCGATGCCGACACCATCGTGCTGCTGGCCGAGTCCAAGCTCGATGGCACGGCAATCGGCAGTACCCGCATCCGCACCAACCTGCACCGGCCGCTGGGCGTGGAAGAATCGGTGGTGCTGCCCGACTGGCTGCAGGGCAAGCGGCTGGTCGAGGCGACCCGGCTGGCGGTCGACGAAGGGCGGGTGGGGCGCATGGTCAAAATTGCATTGGTCAAGGCGTGTTTCATGTATTGCCAAGACAACGCTATTGACTTCTCGGTGGCGACGGGCCGTCCGCCGGTCGACCGGCAGTACGAGCAAATGCTGTTTGTCGATGTGTTCCCGGAAGATGGCCTGGTACCGCTGCGCCATGTCGGCAGTATCCCGCACCGCGTGATGGCCTTCGAGATCGCCACCTTCCAGCAGCGCTGGACCGAGGCGCGTCATCCGATGCTCGACTTCTTCTTCAATACCCAGCACCCGGATATCGACATCGGTCCTGTGGTCGTCCCATCGGCGCCGGCGTGGTCGGTGCGGGAAGAACTGGCCGTCGCCTGAGACCCTGTTACACGGCGCGCGATCGACGTTTGTTCAACTACTAAGGGCATGACGGCACTACGCTAAAGCTGTATCCTTGCGCTTTAGTGGCCGTCGTTGTCTGCACGGTGGTCACGCGCATTACCAAGGCCGCTCATGCCCAAGCTTTCCCATCAGTTTCGTGCTTCGCTGCCAGCCGCGTTGCAAGCGGCTGTCGAACTGATTCTGAAAACATTTTCGTATTACCTCATCCCGATCGGGATCGCGGTGGTGTCGCTGATCGCGCTCGTTTTCTGGCACGACGAATACCGCACCAGCGGCGATGTGCCGCTGACGATGCACGTGCTGGCCGATCCGGCCGCCAGGCTCGATCCGGCCAGCGCACTCGGGCCGACGCGCGAGCGTCCGCTGACCAATACCCATGACACCCATCTGTCCGAAGCGCCGGTCTGGTTCGTCATCGAACCGATGCCGCGCCCGGGCGCACAGGTGCTCGAATTCCCGTCGCGCCATGCGCTCGATATCGCGTGCTGGAACGCTGCCTCGCTGGCGCCGCTTGGCACTGCCAGCCGCAGCGACAGCAGCGGCCTGCTGCGCGCCGACAAGGCCGGCTTTGCGTTGAGCGTCGCGCCGCTGCCGCGCCAGTTGCTGTGCCGCGGCACGTTCGCCGGTCCGGCGCGCCTGACGGTCGTGCAATGGCCCATCGAGCAGTACGCGCTGTCGGTCAAGCAGTATCACCGCAAATCGGGCCTGCTCGACGGCGGCATGATCGTGCTGGCGCTGTTCATCCTCATCACGGCCCTGATCAACCGGGAGCCGGTGTATGTCATGTTTGCCGGCTGGCTGATCCTGAACCTGCGCGTGGGTGCGCTGTCGGCCGGCTGGGACATCCAGTGGCTCGGCCAGGCGGTGCCGTCCGACTGGCTGCTGCGCAGCCGCGCCGTCACGTTCACGATGTACGGCATCGCCACACTCACGCTGTACCAGGCGCTGCTGAAGGATCACCTGGCCGAAATGCGCTACGTGGTGCCGATGCGCGTCATGCAGTGGCTGTGCATGCCGATGCTGGCAGCGGCGATCCTGGTCCCGTACGGCATGTACCTGCCGCTGATGTGGGGAATCCTCGCGTGCTGCTTCTCGTTGATGACGATCGGGCTGTTCAAGATTATCGTCGAATCGCGCACCCGGGTCGCGGGCTGGTTCGCGGCGTCGTTCGCCGTGACCTTCATGGCGTCGCTGGCCGAAGTCGCGTCAGCCGCGTTCGGCATGCGCGAGCTGCTGGGCGTGATCAACAGCGTCACCGCCGCGCTCGCGTCGAGCTTGCTGGCGGCGCTGGCCGTGGCGGAACAGATGCGCATGGAAACCGAGAAGCGCCAGGAAGCGCAGGAAGAACTCGAGCACGCCTACAAGGCAATGCCGGTCGGCCTGTTCACGCTCGATATCTACGGCCACTTCCTGAGCGTGAATCCGGCACTGAAAAAAATGCTGGGTGTCACCGATTTCGCGGCTGGCCGGACGGCCTGGCGGCAGTACTTCACTGAAGCGAGCTGGGCCGCACTGCACGAGCAGGTCCATGCAAAAGTCGAGGCCGAGATGGAGCTCACGAGCCGCGACGGCACGCAGCGCTTCCAGGTCAGCGCCACGCTGGCCAGGTCGCGCATCGAGGGCGTGCTGCAGGACACCACCGAAAAACACAAGGCCACCGAGCAGCTGCGCTTCATGGCCAACAACGATCCACTGACCAAGGTCTTCAACCGGCGCGGCATCGAACGCGAGTTCAGCAATGCCAGTGCGAGCCTGGCCGCCGGTCGGCCGATGGCGCTGGCGTATGTCGACCTCGACCGCTTCAAGCTGATCAACGACCTGTTCGGGCATGCGGCCGGCGACGAAGTGCTCAAGCAGGTCTGCGAACGGATGGGCGCAATGCTGGCCGGCGGGCAGCAACTGGGCCGCGTGGGTGGCGATGAATTCGTCATCGTGATGCCCGAGACCGCCATTGCGCTGGCCTCGATCATCATCCGCGGCATTGTCGACCGGCTGGGCAGCACGCCATACCGCGTGGGGGACAAGGCGTTCCACGTACGCGCGTCGGTCGGCCTGATCGAGGTGGTGCCGGGCATGCCGATGAAAGATGCCATTTCCACCGCCGACCGCGCCTGCCGCGAAGCCAAGACCGGCACGGGTGACGGCATGGTCGTGTACGAGCGCGACGCCGACGCATTCCGCCAGCGCGCTGCCGAACTCGACATGGTCGAGCGCCTGTCGGGGCCGGGGGCAACCGACGGCCTGCTGCTGGAAATGCAGCCGATCATGTCGCTGCGTACGCCGCACGAATCGCTCAATTTCGAGGTGCTGCTGCGCATGCGTGAGCCCGATGGCCGCGTCGTTCCGGCTGGCGCCGTGATTGTTGCTGCCGAGAAGAGCGGGCGCGCGAGCGTGATCGACCGCTGGGTGCTGACGAGCACGCTGGCCTGGATTGCCGAGCACAACGACGAGCTGGTCAATACCCGCTTCGTCTGCATGAACCTGTCAGGTGCATCACTCAACGACGAGCGCTTCGTGCAGGACACGTTCGACATTCTCGGCCGCTACGTGCACGTGGCCAGCCGCCTGTGCCTGGAAATCACCGAAAGCGTCGCCTTGCACGACCTGGACAACACGCGCCGCTTCATCGACCAGGTGCGCAGCTTCGGCGTGAAGGTGGCGCTGGACGACTTCGGCGCCGGCTACACATCGTTCTCGTACCTGAAAGAGTTGCCGGCAGACGTGCTCAAGATCGATGGCAACTTCATCGTCAATATCAATGCGCACCCGGCCAATGTGGCGATCGTCGAGGCCATCGTCAGCCTGGCCGTGAATCTGGGCATGAAGACGATCGCGGAATGGGCCGAAGACGCCGCCACGGTCCAGACGCTGCAGGAAATCGGCGTCGATTATGTGCAAGGGTTCGTCGTGGCGCGCTCGATGCCGCCAGAACGCATTCTGGAAGGGCGCTCGAGCGCCAGCTTCATCCAGGATGCTGCGTTGCTGGCGCTGCTCGCGGAGTGGGACAAGCCGCCGACCTCGCACCTGGCCAGTGTCACGCGCCTGCACTAGCCGGCAGCGTTTGCTGCAGCTCGTTCATCCGGTAACCATGCTGTGCAGTGTGCGCTGTACGGCATGGTTACCGGCAAATGACCAGTTGTGTTGATGCAGGGTCGCTCAGCCTGCGGTCTTGACTGCGTTGCGACGGCGGCGGGCCGTATAGCCCATCAGCGCCAGGCCAGCGCCAATCAGAAAACCGCTGGCCGGCTCCGGCACGTCACCCGTGGGCGGGCCGTCAATGATGTCGGCATTGAACGTGATGGTCCCGAAATTCCAGACGCCGTCAGGCGCAATCACCGGATCATCGTAGGTCTCATAAAACTCGAGGCGAAGGATGCCATCGGCATCCACGCTGAAGCTCAAGCCGTCCGCAAGCAGATCTTCCATGGCGCTGAATGTCGCCGTACCTGCCTCGTCGACATCAACACCCGGATTCAGATTGCCTCCCCTCGTCGCGCTGGAATTGGTGAACGCCAGAAACATTTCAGAAAGATAGCTGGGTCGAAATGCGGTCAGGTTGACATTGTGGCTGACGCTGGTGATGATCGCATTGGCACCGACATTGATTTCATACACGCTGTTCCCTTCATTGCCGAAATTACCGGCACTTCGAGCGCCGGCAACGTCGAAGGTAAATGGCGTGGCAAATGCAGAGGTGCAGGCAAGAAGCGACACACCGAGCAGTAATTGTTTGAATGAGCGCGCTGACAAGATAACCTCCAATAAGTATGTACTTGTCAGTTATGCAATTACCATGCCAATCTTCTAATTTTCATTAGGTGATTGATTTACCTACCTATTTTGACAATGCGCAAAAACATTAATTGTTGGGTGTAAATTGCATCGACAGTTTCAGCACCACGACAGCGTGTGCTCAGTCTAGGCCAGCCAGCGCAGGCGTCGAACGTACGTCGCTCAACACGAACTGGGCACGTGCCGCCTTGAGGGTCGCGATGTCACTGGCAAGTGGCCTGTCTGCGACACGTGCGATCGGCACATGGATACGCTGCGACCCGCGCGGTGGTGGCAGTACGCTCGCGTCGGCCACCAATGGGTGGGCATGGATACGCGTCACGCCATCGTTGGCGGGTTCGCCGGCCATGCGAACGGTCGTGGCGCCCGTCTCGCAAGGGCGATCGGTCAGGGTCACGCGGCCAGCGTCATCGACACACTTGATGATGGTGGTCTCGGAAAAGGCAACTGGTGCAGCCATCATGGTGGTGGCCAGCAGGCACAGTTGGCAGATATGACGCTTCATGATCGACTCCTCGTTTCGGTTTCAAATTCAACAAGTTAATTGTCTTATTTGCATTATTCTGTCTCTGTGCGTCATTTCACATTCAGTTGTAGGCCTGCGCGCCGTTGATTTGCCAGCAATCGACGGTATGACTGTGCTTATGGCGGGCAAGGGCGTATAACGGCTTGACCATGATCCAGTCGGGAGAAACGCTTGAAAACAGCCGTATTCAGTGCACGTCGCTATGACAAGACGATGCTCGCGCAGGCCAACGACGGCGTTGGCCATGCGCTGCTATTCATCGAAGAGCGGCTCAGCGTCGAGACGGCAAGCCAGGCGGCCGGCTGCGTCGCCGTGTGCGTGTTCGTCAATGACGCCGTCGATGCCAGCGTGCTGGACATCCTGGCACGCCAGGGCACGCGCCTCGTGGCCACGCGCTCGACCGGTTACAACCACATCGATGCTGCTGCCGCACGCCGGCTCGGCATCGAAGTCGTGCGCGTCACCGACTATTCACCGAATTCGGTCGCCGAGTTCGCGGTCGGCCTGTTACTTGCCGTGAACCGCAAGATTGCGCGCGCCAGCGTACGCACGCGCGAAGGCAACTTCGATCTCGACGGACTGATGGGGTTCGACTTGCACGGCAAGACGGTCGGCGTGATCGGCACCGGCAAGATCGGGCTGATCTTCGCCCGCATCATGGCCGGTTTCGGCTGCACGCTCGTGGGACACGACCTGTATCCAACGCCGGCGTTCGAGGCGCTCGGTGGCCGCTATATGGGCGTGGACGAGCTGCTCGCCTGCAGCGATGTCGTCTCGCTCCATTGCCCGCTGCTGGACACGACGCACCACATCGTCGACGCGGCCGCGCTGGCGCGCGTCAAGCGCGGCTGCGTGCTGATCAACACCAGTCGCGGCGGGCTGGTCGATACCGACGCCGTGGTCCAGGCACTCAAGACCGGCCAGCTGGGCGGGCTGGCGATCGACGTCTACGAACAGGAAGCGAGCCTGTTCTTCCAGGACCTGTCGTCGACGATCATCCTCGACGACGTGATCCAGCGCCTGGTGTCGTTCCCGAACGTGATCGTCACCGGCCACCAGGCGTTCTTCACGGTCGAAGCGATCGGCCAGATCATGCGCACCACCATCGACAGCATCAGCGCATTCGAGCGCGGCGAGGTGCTGGTCAACCGTATTCCCGGCTGATGCAGGACGCATGAATCGTCCCGCTTGCTGGACACGTCACCCGGTCTGCGCTACGGTGCACGGGTCAAGCCAGCCACGGGAGAGAGCACATGCACATCGAGACGGTCCGCTTCGAGCGGGTATTTGACGTCTACGGGGGGCTGTTCAGTTTTCAAGCGGACGGCAAACGCGAGTTCGCCGTTGTGTTCGATCACAAGAGTGTGCCCACCGCAGGATCCACCTTTGCCGTTGCGCTGAGCGAGCCGGGCAACTGGCAGAACGTGATCGGCTGGCGCGACCTCTCTTCCTCCAGAATCGGAGTCAAGCGCAGCCCCTGGTTCATCGCCACCGATCTGCTGCTGGAGATGTGCTTTGGCGGCATCGCGCTCCTTGCCGCGGCCTGGGTGGCCGGCGGGCCCTTGGCCGCCCTGGTGGCGTTCATTGCGCTGGCGGTGGGTTCCGGTACCATCGTCACCGTCTGCGCACTGCGCAACCGCCGGATCAGGCGGGCGCTGCTTGCCGTCTCACCGGATCAGGCGCGCACGGTCACAGCGCCTGACACGCCGGCACGGCGCGCGGATCCCACGGCCCCTGCGCGCTGAGCAGGGCGCCCTTCGGCGCGCCGCCCGGTGGATCGAGCACGAACCGCGGTATCCACAGCGTCAGGCCCGATTGGGGCAGCGGCACGCCATACACGCCGCCCGACTGGCTGCGCCGGGCCGCGCCGCCGGATCCGACCAGGGTGGCAAAGCCGAAGTCCTGCATCACGTTTGCAAACAGCACGCTCGACGAGTAGGTCAGCGGCCCGATCGCCACGTCTACCTTGCCGCTGAACCGGGCGGGATGGTCGGGTTGCGGCTCGCGCCAGGTGGTGATCTGCGTGTGGATGATCTGGCCGACCTGTTCGCCGCGCTCGGGGTTGGCGCGCAACACGCGCTTGACGGCGCTCGAGCCGGTGCGGTAACGCGCCGTTGCCAGGTAGGGCATCAAGCCGTCGAGCCACATCACGTCGTCGCCGCCGGTGTTGGCGCGGATGTCGATGACGAGGTGCCTGATGTGTTCCTGCTGCATGCGCGTGAACGCGGCCTGCGTAAAGGCGACGAAATCCGCCAGGTGGGCACTGTCGAACGAGTTGACGGTCAGGACCGCCGAACAGCCGGGCACGGTGTCGAGCCGGTACAGGCGCGCGATGTCGACCTCGTCCTGCAGCATGCGCGGCTGGTCCGTGCTGCCAGGGATCGCAAGCTCGCTGCGCAGGCCATCGCGCTCGATCACGAGCCGGTACTGCGGCGCAGCGCCGAGGGTTTTCCAGTAATACAACCACCAGCGCTGCGCCAGCAGGGCCATGCGCATCGCGGGCGTATCACCGTGGACGCGCGCGGCCAGGCTGGCCACGAGCGTGTCGACCGGCACGCCGTCGATGGCGACAATGCGCGCGCCGGCCAGGGGCGACGCTGCGCCGCCCAGTGCCGCATCAATGACGAGCCGACCCTGCGGATCGAACGCCACGTCGAACGGGAACAGGACGCCGCCGGCAGCACGGTGCGCTGCGGTGTCGGCGCGCCAGTCGGTCAGCGTGATCGCAAGATGCCCGTCGGCCAGCAGCGGATTGACGCGGGCCAGCAGGCGCCATGCTTCGTCGCGCGTCATCGATGGCGGCAGGTCGCGCCCGATCGCTTCCAGCGCAGCGGTCACGGCCACGTCGCTCGTCGAAAAACCCAGGTCCGGATGCTGTTCGCGCACGGTCCTGAGCACGAGATCGATATCCTGGTGCAGCGCCTGTTTCGTGATGACGGTGGCGGCGTGGGCAGCTTGCCCCAACAGCAGCAAAGCGAACAGACTGGTGACCGCAAAATGCAACGGATACATATGCTTCCTCGGTGTGTGCAACGTGGCGTCTCCTGGGACGATCGATTACTGTACCAACAATCACATCGTAAAACTATCTAATTGGCAACGTCTGCATACGATTGTTCAGCCACCTTGCCGGCGGGTTTGACGTTCGGCCGGGTGGCCGATAGACTGCGCCATCGCCTTCCTTACCCATGCCCCTGAAAGGATCACCCGCATGACCATGCTCCAGCTTCCCACGTACGACGACGTCGTCCAGGCCGCCGAACGCATCGCCGGGGCCGCGCACCGCACGCCGGTGCTGACTTCGCGCACCGTCAACGAGGAGTTCGGCGCCGAGGTGTTTTTCAAGTGCGAAAACATGCAGCGCATGGGCGCTTTCAAGTTCCGGGGCGGCTACAACGCGCTGGCCAGGTTCAGCCCCGAACAGCGGCGCGCTGGTGTCGTGGCCTTCTCGTCGGGCAACCACGCGCAGGCGATCGCGCTGTCGGCGCGGCTGCTGGACATTCCCGCCACGATCATCATGCCGGAGGATGCGCCAGCCGCGAAGGTCGCCGCCACGCGCGGCTATGGCGCTACCGTCGTCACCTATGACCGGTACACCGAGGACCGTGAGCAGATCGGCCGCGCGCTGGCCGAGCGCGATTGCCTGACGCTGATCCCGCCCTACGACCATGCGGACGTGATTGCAGGGCAGGGCACCGCGGCCAAGGAGCTGTTCGACGAAGTCGGCCCGCTCGACGCGTTCTTCGTGTGCCTGGGCGGCGGCGGGCTGTTGTCGGGCTCGGCACTGGCCACGCGCGCCTTGTCGCCGGGGTGCCTGCTGTATGGCGTCGAGCCCGAAGCGGGCAACGATGGCCAGCAATCGTTTCGCACCGGGCAGATCGTCCATATCGACACGCCGCGCACGATCGCCGATGGTGCGCAGACGCAGCACCTGGGACAGCTGACGTTTCCAATCATCCAGCGCGACGTCGACGACATCCTGACCGTCAGCGACGACGAACTGGTGGCGTGCATGCGGTTCTTTGCCGAGCGCATGAAGATCGTCGTGGAGCCGACGGGCTGCCTGGGCTTTGCTGCGGCGCGCAAGATGAAGGACAGCTTGCGGGGCAAGCGGATCGGCGTGCTGGTCAGCGGCGGGAATATCGATCTAGCCCGGTTCGCGAGCCTGATCGGGGCCTGATGATTGTCGTTGGCGTCGATACGTCGTTCCAGCGCAGGCTGGAACCCAAGTGCGTCGCGTCTTGTTGACGTGATGACTATGACGGCCTGGAACTTGGGTTCCCGCCTGCGCGGGAACGACGGTTTCAATTCGCCAGCGGCGCGT
>Ga0308163_10000765_pt1 | contig 45469 bp, 45 predicted proteins | sample PhyTR1_FD_201037 | JGI IMG/M metagenome (GOLD analysis project Ga0308163, IMG submission 201037) | Phyllosphere microbial communities from UC Gill Tract Community Farm, Albany, California, United States - DLSLT.R1 | ecosystem: Host-associated > Plants > Phyllosphere > Unclassified | place: USA... | reverse complement strand
AGGGGCATTCATAAAGACCTCGTTATTGGTTTTATAGACGCCGGGGAGGGCGGGTTTCATCTTCCGCCCCTTCCCCTGTGGCGCGTTGACGACTATCTTGGGCGTGCCTTGCAGTTCCATCTATCCACTTTAAGCAGCACCAAAGCGCACCAAAAGAGTGCGCAAGGTCTCTCATGACAACGTGCAATCCGTTACAGGTTCAGGCTTTCAATACCGCTGATGTCACCGAGCAAATCCGCGCCACGCCGGGTTGGGTCCAGCATTACCAGCAGATGTCTCCCGGACATTTCGCCGGGCAGATTCGCTATCTGGATTTGCAGGGTGTGCAGGTTTACGAAGAACAGATGAACACGCGCGTCGAGCAGAATTTCAGCGCGCCGGCGGGTGCTTTGGCGTTCTGTTTTGATCGCAGCGACAACGCGCTGTACCTGCTCAACGAAGAGAGCCGCAACATCTGGATCACTCCGGAGAACTACCAGGAAATCGCCGTGGTGTTCGGCCCGGAATTCGTTCAGCAACACGGTCTGGATGTTCGGCGCCTCGAGGGTTTGTTCATGGCGCCACTGAATTGCGGGCAGAACGCCTTGTTCAGTCGCTGGTTAAGCTCGACTCTCACGAAGTTGACGCAAACCCTTGATCCGCCAAGTAAAGAGGCGCTGACCCAGCAGCTGTTGGAGGACTGTTTGTTCATCCTCGATAACGCGCAGGTGTGCCTGGATCGCGGCGGTTTACAGCGCCGCGCAGAAGAGCGAAACATCATGAAGCGCGTAGGGGAGTGGGCTGCTGATTCACCGGAGGAGACACTTAATCTGCTTGAGTTGGCGCAGGTGGCCGGCGTGTCGTTGCGACAGTTGCAACACGCGTTCAAGGCCTACACCGGGATGACGCCCAGTCACTGGTTACGCCTGCGGCGGTTGAATAGCGCACACCGTGAACTGCGCCAACGCAGCCCGACGGAGACTACCGTTGCGCAAGTCGCGATGCAGTGGTCGTTCTGGCATTTGGGGCGGTTCTCCAGCAGTTATCGAGCGCTGTTCAATGAGTTGCCGAGCGAGACGCTAAAGCGGTGAAAATCGGTAAATATCGGCCATCGTCTGTTAACTACACTAAATAGCCGTTTAGTTGAGCTATCACAGAATTGGCTGCCTGATCAGCGGAGCAGGCCCATGATTCAACGCAAAATCAACGCAAACGAACTGATTGCTGCGCTGGGCCTGGAGCCTCACGTCGAAGGCGGCTATTTCCGTCGAACCTATCAGTCCGATCAACGCGATATGCTGCAAACGGCGTCTGGCCCACGCTACTTGATGACGTCGATCTACTATCTGCTGACCGAGCAATCGCCGGTGGGACAGTTTCATTTCAATCATTCCGATATCCTGCATTATTTCCACTTGGGCGACGCCATCGAATACAGCCTGATCCACGCGGACGGCTCGCTGCAGACATTGATCATGGGCAACGATGTGCTTGCAGGACAGCAGCTGCAATTACACGTACCGGGTGGAATCTGGAAAGCTTCACGGTTGTTGGACGGTACAAATGGATTTGGTTTGATCAGTGAAGCGGTTTCACCAGGATTTGATTTCGCGGACATGCAAATTGGTGAACGCCAGAAACTCACGGCGAAATTTCCGCAGCATCAGAATCTGATTGAAAAGCTGACGCGAAGTGAGGATTGAACGGCGCAGATTTCAAGGATGGTCAGGTATCAGGGGGTGACGCTTGCAAGCGGTTGCAGTGCTCAGAAGTAAATTATTGACATTTCCTTCCATAAGATTACCAATAAATACAAAGAGATGGCACTGTTTTGAACCAGTGCACGATGCATTGGAAAAAAAATTAGTTCAATCTTGAGAACTGATAGTTTTTCCAAGAGAGCGCCGGAACGAATTTTTTTTCGAAGCTGCGGTTGCGCTATAGCAGAAGCGAAACCAACTTAGCTTGGACAAGCATCACGGTCATACCTCCTCACGCCGTTACACGCAGATGGCGGAACAGCTTTGGAATGCATATAACTCATGCGTTCACCCGACGAAAACGCTTCGCGTCGCCAAATCGCTTGTTTTGGCCATTAGCTTTAGCTTGGTGCGTATAAGAGTCAGATCAACAAAATTTAAATGTGGTGGTGATATTAATGCATTACACGTACGCATATGGTGGTCGTCACGATTGATTTGCTTTTAAATATACTAATCACGTACGTATAAACAGTAAGCAAAATATTAGCTTGGCAACTTTTATACGTAACTCGCGGTGACTTTAATTCTTGGGTTATTCGGAAATTATTTGAGGTGTGCATATTATAAATTGATATAGCAATAGAAAAATTACACGTTAGATTTAAGCGTGGACGGACGGGAGGCGGGTGTATGAGCGCGGGCAAACATTCTCTCAAGCAAGAGCACAGAAGAAGGATTCTGCAGGAAGCGCGGGCGCGCGGCCATGGAAGTAGCAACCTTTGGTACGTGTATAGCGTCAAGCTGAATAGAGATTTGGTATTGCCGTCCGACAGCGCTCTAATTTACTGGGTAGTGTTCCTGGAGATCAATTCAGATGTAGTAGAATTCAGCCAGTCTGAAGGCGGGGATGGCTTCGATTTTCTGGTGAAAAAACAATCGGGAAGTGTGTCTGAAGTGGTTTTTTCGGACCTTGAGGAACCTTCGGGCAGCGAAGAGGGGTGCACCATTCGTATTTCACGGAGGCAGCTTCTGTCACAGGCACCTTTGGCTATAAAGGCCATGAAAGCGATGGCATATGCAGCGGCGATCAGGGGATCTGCATGTACGGCAGCTTCAAATGCCGTGCGTGCAATTGAAGTATCCCTGGGAGCTGGAGATGTTCAGGCTGTGCTAAGAAACGCCCCACTTATCGCCCCACCCATAATATGCGGAGTCTTGGTCCGCCATTTCATTGCCGGACTCATAGAGATTGATCTAACGAAAGAGTCTTCATTCGGTCGCTATACCCAATGGAAGTGCCGAACATGAACAATAAAGACGTTGAGGCTAACAGCTGGGCCGAATCCTTAAGTAAAAGGGCGATAGCGTTTGGAACCTTTCATGACTGGCAAAAGCCTGAGCTGATTGGGTTGACGGAAGTTGAGTTAGAGGATTTTCAGTCAAAGTCTCTAGCAATGAAACTCTATTGCGAGGGAGTACCCATTAAGGACATTGTCGCCGCAACGGGCATTAACAGGCAGTGCATAAACTACTATGCTGCACGCTGTCTGCAGTCGGCGCCGGATGGCATGTGGTGGGGCTGTCGCGCGCTATTGCCATACTTGCACATAAAAAACTACCGCAGAACCAAATCGGTAGCCCCAAAACTTTCGGAAGCGCAAGGCGGTCATGCGGGTGCACTGGGCATGGTATTTGACAAATACCCGGAACTGGAGAAGCGGTTCAACCTGAAAATTCTCTCGCATGTGGATCCTGAGTCTGAAAACGAATACGCAATCAAACCAAAGACGCTGCACAAAATTTTCCTTTTCCTGCTCGAGGAGTTCGATATCCACGGACCTGAGTGGCCATTTAATACCAAATGGTTGGGACAGCGTTCAATATGCGAACACATCAAAAATGTTCGGGAGGGTAATTTCAGTCGCGTGGTGCGCAACGAGGGCGAGCGCGAGGCGAAGGCCCACATGGCAGTTGGCAAAGGTCCGAGGCCCGGGTTGATCTATACCGAGCCCTTCGACGCCGTTGAGATCGATGGGTACAAATTTGACAGCCATTCCTCGGTGCTGATGAAGGCTCCAAACGGTACCTACGTCGCCAAAAGAATTAGCCGGATATGGGTTGTCCTCATGTGTGAGTGCGCATCCGAAGCCGTTTTGGCTTACAAGTGTGTTCTCAGAAGTGAGGTCTCTGCCACCGACGTGATCGATGTCATGCGCTATTCGATAGTGGGACAGTCCAGGCCAGAGCCAGTTATTGAAGGACTTATATATCCCGAAGGTAGCGGGTTACCAAATGAAGTCATTCAAGAATGTAAAGGAGCTTTGTTCACAGTTGTAAAGTTTGATGGGGCGCTGGCGCATCTATCTGAAAAAGTGACGAATGCCGCCAGAAAGGAGTTGGGCTATTTTTGGACGCTCGGCCCTCCAGGGCACTTTGAAAGGAGACCACATGTAGAGCACTTGTTTGGCCTGCTCTCCAACAATGTGTTCTGCCGGCTTTTAAGCACAACCGGACACGGCCCGAACAACGGGCGTGCAGATAATTGCGAAGAGTATGCCACACAGGCTCCAGTACTTGCGGAACACCTGCTGCACCTTCTTGACGTTGAGATCGCGCAGCACAATGCGAGGATCAGTGAAGGGTTGTTCTTTCTGTCGCCATTGGATTTTATTCGGCAAAAGCTGGAACAGAACCGGCATCATTTCTTGGTAAGAACACTACCTGACGCTAGTGACAGAGGAGTTACGATATTGCAACTGAAGAAAATCGTCACTGTTCGCGGTAATACAAAAAACGGACGCCATCCGTATGTTCAGTTTTTGAGGGTTCATTACACCTCTAACTACTTGTACGACGCATGGCCCATGATTGGGAAAAAAATTGTCCTCCATATTGATGAGAACGACTTGAGGTTCGTAACGGCATTCACAATGGAAGGCTTTTTGCTTGGCAACCTGGTTGCGGTAGGGAAATGGGCTGATACCAAGCACGATATGCGAACCCGTAAAGCCATCAACTCAAAAATGGCGGACAGGACGCTGCAGGTCAGCATTGAGCAAGACCCGGTTCTGGTTTACCTGGCTTTCCTAAGTGCTTCAAAGAGCAAGAAGTCCGTTGTTATTCCGGCCGACGCGGTAACCGAGGCAAAACGGGTAGCGACTGAAGCGGGAGTGCCGTTGGTAGTTGCCGAACCCCAGCCCGCCTCTGTGCCGGTTATCGAGGGAAAACCGTTGGAATTTTCGGACGCATTGATCATTGGCAAAAAGGTTCCTGATCTGAACGCATTGCTCAAGAACAGGAGGTTTAAAGAATGAATACTGCCAACAATGGTTTTGATCGGGAGCTTTACCTAGAGAGTCATCCGGTTGTAAGCACTCTCTATACGTTGATTACTCCGATGATCGCCAAAGTATATTCGATTTTTCGCGAGCGGGTCTTTTCGAGGCATACGGGCACTTTTTTGTACGCGAAGCCGAGAATGGGTAAAACCCGGTGTGCCAGAATCGTTAGGGATCTGCTGGCGGCCGAATTCCCCAAGAAATACTTTCTGTATCACACCGCAGACGGGAACAAATCGGCCAAGCTGATCCGGGACTTGGTCGTAGAGGTAGGGCTGTTCAAAAACCAAAAAGAATCGTACAGCGCCTTAATGGAGAAATTTATTGTCCATGTGCGTGCCGAGGTGGAGTCCCGGGGCGGCGGTCATTTCGTAATTATTATTGACGAAAACCAGTTGCTATCGACAGACAGTTGGAATGAACTGCTGGTGATTCATAACCGTTTGGAAATGCACGGCATCAGCATGACGACGCTGGGGTTCGGCCAGGAAGAAATACTCCAAAGACGACATTTTTTCTTTGGTTTGGGAGCCACCAACTTGGTTGCCCGGTTTTTGTGTGAGCCGATTCGGTTCAACGGTTGCATGTCCGAAGCCGATTTCGAATCCATGCTCAATGAGTATGATGCAAATAAAGAGTTTCCGCTGGACTCTGGCTGCAGTTACACAGAATTCTTCTTGCCCGAAGCCTTCGCGGCAGGTTTTCGCCTTGCTCAGTACAACAAGCTGATCTGGTCTGGGTTGATGGGGGTGGCAGGGGAGAGTGGTCCCGGCGCGTTACCCATGGAACACATGTTCCGTGTGATCGAACGTATCTTGATCAGGTCCCGCCACATGGACTGCTCAGTGTTCAAGCTCACCGAGGGGGTCGTCAAGGAGGCCGTGGATGCCAGCCTGATTGCTGAGTTCGTGTCCTTCATGCAACAAGCTCCAAGCAACCAGTAGATGAAGCTCACATATGGGCGATTCAACCACATTCCTTTTGAGTCGTCTTGGGCGATTCTCCTTAAAGCGAGCGCCTTGAACCTTGCATCGCCCCTGCAATTACTCAGCGAGCTGTTCCGCACCCAACAGCCCAGCTATCGCTCCCAGTATTGGAGGGCCTGTGATGTTGACGACGCGAAACTGGCGGCGGCGCTGTCCCTGCCCTATCCCGCAATCAGACGAGCCTTTATCGACAACCTGGTGGAGTGCCCTCCGAGGATGTCCACGGTATGCATCCGGCATTGCGCAAAATGTGTGGCCGTCGGGTATCACTCGGTCTTCTTTTTTCTCCAGATCATAAAACGGTGTCCTTGGCATGACGAACTGCTTGAGCCTTGTTCACACTGCAGCAACGCCATCGTACGTGGACTGGTTGTCACCCATGCGCCAGCCGGCTTCAGCAGCAAGATGCGCTGCAGTCACTTTTTGTTTGACTCAGCTGGATCCGTTCGTTTGATTTGTGCCACCCCTGACCAGACGCGTAAGTATGCGGAATTGGGCGCGAGGATAGAGGCATGGCTCGATGCGGCGGGAGCGATGCAGAGCCCCTTGGTCAACTATGCTATTTCTTCGCTCCATGCTACCAAGGTGAAAAGCGGGAACAATGACGAAGAAGATCGGTTGATCAACATCGGTCTCAATTTTGCAGTTATCGCCGTGGGGAGGTTTCCTGCTCCCAATGCCATCAACCTGATTCCAAGTCCCCGATACGAAATGACCCGGGTGACTTACAGCGCTCAAGAGGCTGCTGGTTTTGAGTTCAGTGCGCGGCAAGTCTTCCTGTTGTACCGGTGCGTCCGTCGTTACCTGTACAACGCCTACGTGAGGCCGCATGCGAGCTGCTACAGGTATCTGTCGAGCCTTTCTGCGCGGGGTCGGCATGGTCTCGATTGCCAATGCGCATGTGCGGTTTCCGCGGCCTTTTTGGCATGGCGTGCTGCCTTGCACTATCGATTCGCAGAGGAGGAAGGGATCAATCTTGTTGCGCCGAACTGGCATGACCGTCCGTCCACGCCTCGTCAGACCATGGCACTCTGGATAACGCACTTCTACGCAATTTGGTCCGGCATCGAACTCATGTGCACGGCCTGCAATCGAGATTTGGATCGCTTTTCAGTTGAGCTGTCGGGCAGCGCCTCACTTGTGTTGGGTGCTGAAGCCATCAGCATCATTGGTGCTGGTTCTCGGCTGAGTTCCGATCTGACCTGCTGGCACGCTTGCCCCGAGTTGCTGTCCCGCTGTACGGACAAGCGATGCGGCATGAGGTTGCGCGTCAGCGACCAGAGCAACTTTCGCGCGCATGAGACAGTTGAGTTTTGGCGCTACGTACCCGAGCCAGCGACCTTTCTACGCTTTTGGTATGGTGATCACATCAAGGTAGGGCGTCCGTCGCCGTTTGTTGCTGCGGGGTGACCGGCTTTAAGCTCGCCCGGTATAGCGGATTGCATTTGGCCCCGAGGAGGTTGGCGCCCCCGACTTCTTCATACGCTTCACCGTTGGCGAGCGTGACGGTCGCCACGGGCATGCCGTCTTTGGCATGGGCATTGATGCGGTCTACCTGAACCATCGACCAAAGACCCATACCATCGCGATCGGGCAGAACGCTCATAACTCCCGTCACGCTCGCGTTCTGGGGTAGGTCCTCGAGCAGTTTCGCAAAATGTTCAACGCACGAGACCAACAACATCCGCCGATAGTCGTAGCAGTGGTCAGTTTGTGTGATGCAAACGTATAGCCAAGGTATCGATAACTGCTGTTCGATGATCGCCCATTGTTGAGTTCCATCTCCGAATTGCAGCCTGCCGTGTAGCTCAGCGCCTGGATGAGTCATAAACATTCAGACCACCCCTCGCATAAAATGAACACTATAGATTGTAGTCCTTTAGTGTTCAATGTCGCCTCATCGTTCCTTTTGCAGGTTGCGCAAATGGAACTTAACAATGCTCTCGGGCAGGCGCTGAAAAACGCTCGACTAAGAAGGGGCTTTACACAGGAGGACTTTGGTGCGATCAGCAGCCGAACCTACATCAGCGCCCTGGAAAGGGGTATCAGGGCGGTGACCGTGAACAAGCTTACGGCCATCGCTAAGGCAATGGATGTTCATCCGCTGAGCATCCTCATCGAAGGCTATATTCTCCAGTCGGGCGAGAGCCTCGATGAGATCCTGGAAAGGATTAGAGCGGAGCTTGCCGAAACGCCATGACGTGTCCAGAAGCCGTCGCCTTGCGAGCGACCGGTTTCACTAGCCATACTAGAGTGCAGGCGGAATTGCCTTCAGCAGTGCGCTTGCCGATTCGGCTGATCATTTCATCCCAAGTGCGTTTTGTGTGCTCGGTCAGGTTTTCAGACTGAGGAGGTCTGTGACTCGGCTGTGCAGCAGGGTGCCCGCCTGGAAGTAGCCCATCACCGTGCTCACGCTGCGGTGCTCGGTCATGGCCATCACTTCACCCAGTGGCACGCCTTGGCGCCCGGCTTCGGTGACAAAGCCGGAGCGCAAGCTGTGTGCCGCCCAATCGCCCTCCAGGCCCGCCAGTTTGGCGCGGCGCTGGACGATGCGCGCGACCTGGTCCGCCGATAAGCCAGTCATCCCGATCTTGCCGCCTTTATACAGGCGACGAAACAGCGGACCGGACTCGGCCGGCGCCACCGTCAACCAGGCGGCCAGTGCCTCGGCCGCCGGCCCGCGTAACGGCTTTTCGCGACGAATACCGCCGGTGTCGTTCTTGGTGGCGCCCAAGGCATAGAGCCAGGTGCCGGCATCCAATTGGCGCACATCACCCACTTGCAGGCTCACCACTTCCGAACGTCGCCGGCCGCCGCCACTCCAGGCCAGCAGGAGCAGGGCGCGGTCACGAATGCCGCGCACGCCGTCGTCGCAGGTGGCGAGCAGCGCCTGCAAGGGCTCCAGGACGATCGCGGTTTTCTTGCGAACGTTGACGCCTTGGCGCGATTGCGCCTTGCGTGCTTCGCGCAGCAGGGTTTTTAAAGCCGGCGCCTCGGTCGGGCTGTCCCACTGATTGATTCGATGCCATTTGCCGAGTACCGCCAGACGGTGACTGACGGTGTTGAACGCCAGCGGGCCCAGCTTGCCTTTGACCCGGACTGCGACCAAGGCAGCGTCGATGCCGGGCGGCAACAGGTGCGCCCAGCTACCTTCGGCCAGCGGCCGTGCCAGGTGATCAAGGACAAACTGTACAACCACGGGCGCGGGGAGTGGCGCATCGCCTAGCGCTTGGCCGTAACGCAGTTGCAGCCAGGCCGACCAGTAGGCGAGGGCGCTGCGATAGCTGCGCACGGTATTGGCCGCGGTGCCGGCGGCAATAAACGCCGACGCAGCTTCCTGAGCGTGGAGCGCCAAGGATTGCGGGTCCAGCGGCATTTCGTCGACCAGCGCCAACTGATCTGTAATATTTAATACGTTCAACGTATGATAATTCCAATTTTCAGAAAATAACGTCGGATAACATTTAATTATCAGACCTAATATACGCTGAGGTGAGTCATGGCAGTAGGGGTGCCGGAAAACGACGTGTTTGCGGCTGCGGATGCGGTGCTGGCCCGCGGTGAACGGCCGACTGTGGAACGCGTGCGCCTGGAGCTGGGGCGAGGTAGCCCGGCGCGAGTCGGTGGACTGCTGGATATTTGGTGGGCACGTTTGGCCGAACGCTTGAACGGCGAGACCCGTTTGCCAACATTACCTAGCGAGGTGTCACAGGCCTTCGTTTCGGTGTGGCAACAGGCTATACATCTTGCGCAAGGCGTGGCCGAGCTGGCCCTAACTGAGCAGCGGCAAGTGTTGGAGCTTGAGCGTGAACGACTCGCAGTAGTCGAGGATCAAGCTCGTCAGGATGTGGTGAAGGGTCGACAGCAGGTGTTAGAGGCCGTGGCCGGGCGTCAGGCGGCCGAATTGCGTTTGTCTGATCTGGATCTGCTGTTGGTACAGCGCCAAGCGCAGATTGAGGAGCTGCAGCAGCAGCGTGACGTGTTGTTGCGCGAGCGGCATGATACGCAGCTGCAGTACCAGGCACTTCAGCAGGATCTCCAGGCGTTGCGACAGAAATATGAACAGGATCGAATCGATCAGGACAGCTATCTGCGTGGCGTTGAAGATCGGGCTCACCGCGAGATTGATCGCGCCCGGGAGGAGGGTAAAGCCGCACTAAGCCAATTTAAAGCAGCCAGTCGAAAGAATGACGACCTGCAACGAAAACTCGAGTCGCTCCAGCAAGAACTCGGTCAAGCGCAGCAAAGTGCTGCGGCGCAGTTCGCCCGGGCTGAAACCTTGGAGCAGCAGCTAATCCATATACGTCAGTTGCTCGAGACCAAGCGCAAGCCAGGAATCCGAAAAAAAACGACGCATAATAGCCCCAAAGGTTGAACCACCCTCGCTCAAGAATGGCCAAGAACTGTTGCTCTCGCATGACCACTTACGGCCAAGAGCGCCCAAACGACGTCCTCGGATCAAAAGAGGTTTTGTTGTTGGAGACTGCGTTGCACTACAACCGTAAACGCCGATGAAGACTTTTTGTGAGCAATTGGATTGCGTCGTCATTCGGGGTTGAAACGGAGCTCGCCAGAACCGCCTCGTGCTTACCCATGGATGGAAAATCTTCAAGCACTTGCATTTGCGCAGTTGTGGCTCCGCGGTCTATCGGACCAATCCATAGCCCACCCAAACACGCTCGACGGCCTGGGTAGGGGAGCTGTCGAGCACCACCCGCCAAGTGCGCACCTTGGCGTGCAATGCGTCAAGCATCGACCGCCGTTAGGGGCTATCGTCGAAGTAAAACGCCAGTGGCAAGGGGCGGACACTTGGCTGAAGGTGGGCATGGATCCCGCTGTGCCAGCCACTCATACGGCGCTACTGCAATGAGGGTCAGTTTCATACGACTTTTTCTTAAGGGCGGATGGGTTCAACTGAGAGGGGCCGGCGACGCATCAGGCGATAGGCCCTAGAATGACAAACAGGAATAGCAAGGGTGCTGTGGCCACGCCGCCCACCTTGGGGCCGCGACGTGGCTCATCCCCTCGCTCCCAGTACCGCTCCCAAATAGAATGGGGAGCAGTCCGGCAATAATGATGGCCACATCATGGCCTTGGGGCGAACGCGCTGCGAAGCGCCTCTCGAATCGCCGCGCGCATACTGAAATCATCATCAATATTCGGGAGAGCACGGAGTTCAAATTTTGGGCGGGGAAAATCGGCGTATCAAAATATTGAATAAACCGCAGTCTTGAATGATGTTGAGCAGTACCTAGCGCGTCTGTTTGATACTTTAATCCTCTTCTACTACTGCCAGATTTTTCTAAGTACCCACATTCCCCTTTTCTAAGGAGCAGACTGAACAAAGTCGTTTACAAAATTTGGTCGAGAACTAACTGCTAATCGGCGGACGTAATTGCGGGTTATGGGATAAGTAATTTTCAAAAAAAATTATAAGATATGAGCTTAACCTCTAATCCGCTGCGGGCTGAGCCATCCAGTACATGGTGAAGCACACCAAAGTAAGCTATCATAGCCGCAAATACGATGAGGGCTATTAGCTTCTTGCTCGCAGCGGCTTCACCTTTGTACGGTCTTTTTTCATGTCATGCCAATAGATCTTTAATTAATTAGGGGCTCTCGCTGCCTAACGCCATTATTCGATTGGTAAAGTATTGCGCTTTGTCGTGAGGCAGGGCATTCGTCCTTTCAAGCTCCAAGAGTATTTTTACAAAGTAATCAACCGCTTCAGATTTTCTCTCTGCAAGCTCAAGACCGGTATCAATAATGGCTGCAGTGAGCGCCTTTTGATCGTGAACAGGCTTGGGGTCGATGGAGCTCACCAAATCGATTGCGAGCTCCCCTGCAGGGGGGGAGATCAATATTAGTCGTTGAAGAGGATCGTTAAAGTTTGGATCTATTGAAAGTGGCATGTCCGAGCCTCCATATTTTTCGAAAATAATAAACCCGGAAAAAGGAGGCAAAGGGCCACAATTATTGCGTAATTGTTGTACCGCGCATTGTATTTTGTACAACTTTTTCGACGATGCTTTACGATATGTACAAGTATCTAATTACGAATATTCTTCATTATTGAAGAAAATTCAAAGGGTTACCGCAAGACTTACGTTTGTACCTTTAGGGGATATCTTCCGCTCGTCGCCTTTGCAAAAAAAAATTGCAATTTCTATTGGAGTGCTTGTTTCAGAACTGTGTGTCTCGCAATCGAGCCAGCCATTCGGAGTCACCTAATCTGAGGAGATTGTAATGTTCATACATAACAAGCGACTTCAATACACTGTACGTGTTGCCGAGCCCAATCCAGGCTTGGCCAATCTATTACTGGAACAATTCGGGGGCGCGCAGGGCGAGCTCGCGGCCGCCTCGCGGTATTTTACTCAAGCGCTGGCCGAGGATGATCCCGGCCGCAAAGATCTGCTGATGGATATTGCGACTGAGGAGCTTAGCCACCTCGAAATCGTCGGCTCCATCATCGTCATGTTGAACAAAGGCGCGAAAGGCCGAATGGCCGAAGGCGTTGAAGAAGAGGGTGAGTTGTACCGGGCCATCAATGGTGCGGGCAACGATTCGCACATCACCAGTCTGCTGTACGGCGCCGGGGCACCGCTGACCAACTCCGCCGGTGTGCCATGGTCGGCAGCTTATGTCGATACGGTCGGTGAGCCGACCGCCGATTTTCGGTCAAACATTGCTGCCGAGGCTCGCGCAAAAATTGTCTACGAGCGGCTGATGAATGTAACTGACGATCCTGGCGTTAAAGAAGCACTCGGGTTCCTCATGACCCGTGAAATCGCTCATCAACTGTCCTTTGAAAAAGCGCTGCACGCGATACAGCCGAACTTCCCGCAGGGCAAGCTACCAGGCATGCCCGAGTTCACCAACGTGTACTTCAACATGTCCCAAGGGGAAGGCAGCACCCGTGGTCCATGGAACCAGGGCGACGACTGGGAGTTCGTGGAAAGCCCTGAGCCAGCGGTAGATGGCGGTGACGGTACCGCCAGTGTCCAGCTCAGCGCTGAAGAAGATGCACTGCTGCTAGACATGAAGGCACGAACCCTGTCCGACCCGGACAGCAACCCCATCACCGGTGCCGATCTGGGCGCGGGTGTTCAGGGTCGACCAGAAGCTTGATGACCAGTACCGCACGCCGCAACGGCGTGCGTTTTTTATCCATGCACTCGGAAGTACACGACATGAATTCGAATGCCGGCGTTTCCCACAATGACTTGGCGCAGTCCCTGTCCAATCGATTTAACGCAACCGCTGCATCCTTTGATCGAACCGCTATGCGGTACGCCCAAACGTTGCGCCAGTCCACGGTTAGCTCCAACGGAAACCATTCAACCGGACGATAGGAGGCGACATGTCACTCTCCTCATCTTCTGTGAGATCTCCACTACGTAACTGGTGGGGGATGGCGTCCAGTGGCGGCTGGCCGGGAATGCTTTTCTGGGCGACGCTTGTGGTGGTAACGGGGCTGCTGTTGATCACCGGTTACTCAGCGCTGGTAGGCGCAGATAAGGCAAATCTGCGCCTGGCGGCGTTGGGTGGCCTCTCAGGATTCGCGGCGACCGCCCTGGGCGCCGTGGTGGCGATTATCCTTCGTGATATCGCCTCGCGCACCCAGGACATCATGCTGGGATTCGCCGCCGGCATGATGCTGGCAGCCAGCTCGTTTTCGTTGATTCTTCCGGGCATCGAGGCCGCTCAGGCGCTATGTGGCAACCCACTGTTGGCCGCCTGTGTCGTCGTGTTTGGACTGGCTCTGGGTGTGGCACTGATGATCGGTCTGGATCGGTTCGTGCCTCACGAGCATCAGGAAAGCGGCAGGCGTGGACCAGACGCTCAACGGATTAATCGCGTGTGGCTGTTCGTCCTCGCGATCACCTTGCACAACCTGCCTGAGGGCATGGCGATTGGCGTCAGCTTTGCGAATGGCGACATGAAAGTGGGCCTGCCGCTGACAACTGCCATTGCCATTCAAGACATCCCTGAAGGCCTCGCCGTAGCGTTGGCACTGCGGGTCACCGGTATATCGGCATGGCGGGCGACATTGATCGCCATCGGTTCCGGTTTGATGGAGCCTTTGGGCGCAGTGGTTGGCTTGGGCGTATCGAGCGGTTTCGCATTGGGCTACCCGGTGGCTCTGGGGCTAGCGGCCGGCGCGATGATCTTCGTGGTGTCGCACGAAGTCATTCCTGAAACGCACCGTAACGGGCATGAGACGCCGGCGACCTTGGGCTTGATGCTGGGCTTCGGGGTGATGATGTTCCTCGATACCGCGTTGGGTTAATTGGATGAGCACTTTATCCGCGAATCGAAAAAATCTTGGAACGCCTCTCAAACGAGTTTTGTCAGTTTTTATGAACGCCACGATGGCGGGCGAGTAAATCCTGATCGCCACGCCTCGGATAAACATCAAACGACCAGAAGGAAGTTAAAAATGGCTAGAAAAACCGTTGAAGACTTGTTCATCCACGAACTCTCGGATGTTTACAGCGCAGAGAAGCAAATCACCAAAGCGTTGCCGCGTCTGGCGCGGGCCGCTACCAACCCACTGCTTGCCGAAGCCTTCACCTCGCACCTTGAAGAGACCCAGGGTCAAATCGAACGTATCGACCAGTTGGTGGAACTGACCGGACTCAAGCTCAAGCGCATGAAGTGCGTTGCGATGGAAGGCCTGGTTGAGGAGTCCAAAGAGTTACTCGACGAAATCGACAAAGGCGCGGTGTTGGATGCGGCGCTGATCGGTGCTGCGCAGAAGGTAGAACACTACGAAATCGCCAGTTACGGCACACTGATCGCAATGGCCAAGCACTTGAAACTCGACGATGCCGCTGCATTGCTGCAAGCCACCCTCGCTGAGGAGAAAGGCGCTGACGAGAAGCTGTCGAAGATCGCTGAGCAAGGTGGTAACCAGGCGGCGACACTCGAGAAATAACTACGCTTCGGTTAGTCAGTACGTACGCCACGGCGACTTTTGACGTCGTGGCGTCCTTAAACAAGCCGACAGAGGTGCATCATGCAAACCGAATATTTCTGGATCGCCGGTGCAGTCATTCTCCTGCTGCTGGATCTTTGGGCACTGAACAGTGTGGTGAGGAGCGATAAGTCTTCCGGGACCAAGGCAGGTTGGACTGCACTGATTTTTTTGCTTCCACTGTTGGGCGTGGTGATCTGGGGCGTGGCAGGGCCGCGAGGTATCACCAAAGGGCCAACTTCACCGGAACACAGCAAGGGATGATCATCTTTGCAGGTCATGTCTGAGGTCAATGCATTGCCAAGAATTCTGACTTCACCGACCAGCGAAGCCGAGTTGACCGAATACAATGCACAGACGTTGGGTTCGCCCAAGGAACGGTTGGGTTTTTATCCTCGCGAGATTCACTACGAGACGTCGATCCTGGCCAACCGGACTGATGCTTACCTGGCGGCACAATCTTTTTTGGTGATCGCATTCGCGTCCTGTACGGGAAACCTCAACCCTGAATGGGGGTGAGCTCTTTACCCTTATCGTGCCTACCTTTTTCGTGCTGCTGGGATTACTCAGCACGCTCAACGCCTGGACCGACATTCGGGCGGCGTATGACATCATTGGTCATTGGCACTACAAGCAGAGCGAACTCTTGAGTAGCGAGCCGGTGATGGGCATGGCCTATGACGAATCGCCGCTGTTCTGCGAGCGGGAATCCACCCACAAGGGCTACCGCAAGGCGCTGTTGTTCTGCGTGCGCACCCCTTGGATTTTCGCCATATTCTGGATCATGCTCGGCTTCTGGTCGGTCCTTATCCAACTCACAAAAGCCGTTCGGTTAGCCGAGAAGACGCTCCGTAACTGGTCATGGCAGCGGACCATTCATAAGCTTTTCGCGGATTCGCAGCAGGTCGCGCTGCGCCTCGGCGCGTTTAGCATCAGCCTGTGCTTTAGCTTCAGTAAAGCGCTCCCAGGACACTGCGCTTTTGGAGTCGCCCTCAAGCACGCTATAAGCGTGCGCCTCCAGCCGATCCGCTTCGAAGAAAAGAGCGGCATTGCGTGCCAGGTCGTCATCGCCGTGTGGGACCGCAAACTGCATCATGTTCTTGTTCATGTTGAAACGGCCTCCGTCCAATCTACTTTTGTGGTCTCCCTCCATCTCACATCCGTTACGCCAAATCGTTCAGCCATGGGTTTGCTGAAAACCTTGAGGGGCGCTTTTCCGGGTTTGAGAATAGGTGCCAGATCCGCGTCGCAACATGCCCAATGCCACGCATCAGCGTTTCGCATTTTTGGCGAGCGGATGACTAAAGATTTCGGCTTTCCATGAAGCTGGTACTCGATGACGTAAAGATCTGTGCGATTCATGAGGCGCTCCTTATGCTCATATGAAAAGGAGCGACGCATGACCAAAAAAATTCCAAAAATCTCACCACGCTATTTTTCTACGTTTCGTTTTCTCTCGGCATAAATGCGTTGCAGAGCTGTGACTACTGTCCCTCCTGTCGGCTTGCCTGAACTGTCTCCAATTTCGTGGGTTCAACTGACAAATCCTTTCAAAGAGTTCATCACCATGAACATCTGCAAAAGCCTTTTTTCTCTAAGTCAGGAAATCAAGCTTCATGCCTATGATCGCTGGCATCGAGCGCTGGATGATTGCATCCTTCGAAAGGATTGCCCGGATGCCTACCACGACGAGCTGATTCGCCAAGCTGATGAAATGGACAGGCTGGGTGTCGTGACGTGGCAAGAGTGGCGTGAACTGCGAACTGAAGCCGATCAGGCTTACCTGCGTGCGGTCGCGGGTGCCGACTACCACGAATAATTCGGGTTCCAGCAACAGCCGCTATCTTCAGCGCTTACGCTTCTGGAGGATTGAGTATGTTTACTGCCGAAACCACGATTGCTTACCTGCGAGAGCATCGCCTGCGTCTGACAACTGCGGAGTCGTGCACGGCAGGCAAGATCGTCACGCTGCTGTCTGAAGTACCCGGTAGTGGCGACTTTATTGAAAGCGGGTATGTGGTTTATTCGCCGGAGGCCAAGCAGCGGTTACTCAATGTCAGCCCCAAGACCATCAAGACATTCAACCTGACCAGTTGTGAAGTCGCGCGAGAAATGGCGCTTGGTGCCTTGCGCGATAGTCCCGCCAACGTTGCATTGGCTACTACCGGCATCCTGGGGCCGGACGATGTCGATGGAATTCCTGCGGGAACCATTTGTTTCGCGTGGGCCTTTCAGGTTGAGGGAGGACAGAGTGTGTTCACCCGGCAGCTTCGATTTTTCGGCTCTCGTCGTGAAGTGCAGCTCTTGGCCGCCGAGCACGCGTTGGAAACGCTCTCCCATTTCCATTGTCGGGCACTGGCCGGCGAGCAAGCATAGGACGGCAGCTATGGACGAACTTCAACATTCGAATTATCAGAGTCGCGATTATCCTGTGCGCGAAGACATGGCGTATCAGCTCAAGGTTTGGCGTTTCGAGCGGTGGGGGTGGTACGTCTTGGTCGGCGTAGTGCTGATGGCGATGCTCGGTGTGTTCTCGCGTGGGCCAATCAGCGCCAGGGACGCACAAAGTACCGACGGTAAGGTGACAGTGCGTTATGAGTTGTTCCATCGCAACGGTTCCACGAACCCGATGAGAGTGGTTGTCAGCGGCCGGGGAAACTCCCAAGTGGAGCTGGAGCTTTCGGGGGACTTTCTCAATGGCTTCAGCATTGAAACCATTCAGCCCGATCCAATCAAAGCGGTCAGCGCCGGTCAGGGGATCCGGCTTTGGCTGCAAACCGACCCCCAAGGGCACGCCACGCTTTATTTTACGCTGCGAGGTGACGGCTTGGGGCCGTATAACACCCGTATATCAATACCGGGATCCTCGCCAATCGACATTTCTCAATACATTTTACCGTAGGTGCGCTATGGACTCGGTATTACGTGCAGCCGCCATGTATGTGGCGTTGATGATCCTGTTCAAGATTGCCGGCAGGCGCTCGTTGGCAGAATTGACCACCTTCGATTTTGTGTTACTCATGATCATCGGGGAGGCGACGCAGCAGGCTCTGCTGGGAGACGATTTTTCGCTGACCAACTCCATCGTCGTTATCGTCACGCTGATTGCCGTTGATGTGGGGTTGTCACTGTTGAAACAACGCTCCTCGATCGTCTCCAGGCTGATCGACGGCGAGCCCACTATCCTCGTCGAGAATGGCAAAATTCTACGCGCGCGCTTGCGCCATGCACGATTGATTGAAGCTGACCTAATGGAGGCGGCACGCTCTAGCCAGGGCATCGAGACGGTGGAGGAAATAAAATTTGCCATACTCGAGCGCAATGGAAAGATCTCGGTAATACCCCGAGATCAATAGAAGGCTACGCATCAGTTTTTTCGTATGGGGTACCCTGGCTGGAGAACCTCAGCCACCGTAACGACAAACTCATCCAGAGACCAAGGCTTGTGCAAGTACTTTGTCGCATGGGGGATGGTTGCCGGTTCCAGCAGGTAGCCTGAGACCAAAATAGTACCAATGGAAGGCCATTTGCCCTTCACCATCTCGATAAATTCAGCACCTTGGATTTGCCCAGGAAGCGCATGATCCGCGACCACCAAAGGGCATTGAATATGTGCCTCAAGCAGATACGTCAGGGCGTCATCAGCTGTTGCGAAGGTTATGGACTGAGCACCAATCTCCGTCAGGATATCGGCCATCAGAAAGCGAAGTATCGATCCTCTTCAATGACAATGACTTTGCCAATGATTGGCAGAAGGCCTTCCCAATTAATCTTCAAGCTCCAGTCCTTCTTGTCTGGCGTCTTCGAAAAAATGTCACGTCTGCCAGTGTAGAACGAGAATGAAGATTTCAGCTATTGCCCAATGGGCGCGGCATTGGAAAGGTCATCTGCGACACGTCCGAGGCCAAAAAGACGGCAGGCATTGATCGTTGCGCGCATCCTTAAAATCAAGTCCTGAAGTAACTGTGTGGGTCGGCGGTCCTAGCCAATTCATTTGGTGGCAATTGACGTCTCGAAACCTCCAGTAACTGGGTGAATTTGTGTTTATCAATTGGCCTGCTCATGAGATAGCCCTGAACTTCGTGGCACTCGTCTTTACCCAAGATCTCAAGTTGCTCCTCGGTCTCCACACCTTCTGCGGTGACGGTGAGCCCCATCGCCTTACCTAGGCTGATGATTGCCTGCACAACGGCGCGATCATTCTCACCATTGTTGATGGACGCAATGAAGCGTTTGTCGATTTTGATGCCGTCGAATGGGTACGCCCGCAAGTAGCCCAATGACGAATAGCCGGTACCGAAGTCATCCATGTTCAGGCGTACACCCAGCTGCTTGAGCGCGTTCATGGTGGCCAGGGCGCCTTCGGTGTCGTTGAGCATGACGTTCTCGGTGATCTCAAGCTCAAGACGACTGGCCGGAAACTGCGTACTGACCAGAATCTCACGTACATCCTCAACCACATCGCTGTGAGTGAACTGAGCAGGTGACAAATTCACAGAGAGCATTACATCGTCTGGCCAGGTCAGCGCGGTTTCGCAAGCCTCACGAAACACCCATCGCCCCAATGGAACGATCAGGTCGGTCTGCTCTGCGAGTGGAATGAATAGGTCCGGGGCCAGCAAACCGCGGGTTGGATGCTGCCATCTCACCAGCGCTTCAACCGAAACAATTTCTTTCCCGCTTACTTTGTAACGCGGCTGGTAGTGCAACAGGAATTCCTGATTTTTGACGGCCAATCGCAGGTCATCTTCCATTTGAAGACGTGTCTGTATCTGGTCGCTCATATGCGGTTCAAAGTAGCACCACGTATTTTTACCATCCGCTTTAGCTTGGTACAGCGCAATATCAGCACAGCGGATCAACTCGCTCGCGACATAACCTTGTCGACGGCTGACTGCGATCCCCACGCTGGCACCGATATGTAGCGCGTGTCCCGCGTTATCGATCGGTTGGTGCAAGCTACCGATCAAGCGAGTACAAAACTTGTCGATCTCGTCGTGAGTGTCCATTCCGCTCAACACCACTACAAACTCATCACCTCCGAGTCGGGCGACAAGGTCGTGATCTCGCGTGCACTCGCGAAGACGTTTACCGACCTCTTGCAAAACCGAGTCCCCCACCGGATGTCCCAGCGAATCGTTAATCGGTTTGAAGTTGTCCAGATCGATCATCAACACCGATAACGGGGTTGAGTGCTCATTGAGCACCAATGCTTCTTCAAGAAAACGGCCAAGCTTGTTGCGGTTGGGCAACCCAGTCAGCGCGTCGTGCATGGAGAGGTGCTGGATCTGGGCGTGAGCGGCGACTTCATCGGTAATGTCGCTGGCAGTTCCCCGATAACCGATCACACCGCTCTTATCCACGATAGGGCGTGCTGAAACCCGACAGTAACGAGTTTGCCCAGAGTGATCGCGGTAGATGCAACGAAGATCGCTAGCATGGCTCTCCTCAGTCAACCTGCTGAACCACAACGACATTTGCGTAGTATCGCAGTGCAGCAGTTCCTCGATGTTGCGCCCCAGCCAATATCGATCCGAAAGACCGGTCACCGCACCAAAGCGACCAGACAGGTAAGTGATGGATTGGCCTTTGTCTATCTCCCAGATCCAATCCGAAGCGGCTTCGCCACCGCCCGGAAACGTTCCTCGCTGGCCTCGAGGGCGTGATTTGCAAGTTCCAATGCCTTGTTGGATCGCTGCATGGTCTCAAAACTGGAATCTACATACCTGGATGAGCGCAATACGTGCCGAAAGAAGTAGGCTGTCAGCAACATCAATACCCCGAGAGTGCCCGCCAAGGGTGGCAATAATGACCACAGTAAATGGTGGCCTGGACGCTCCAGGTCCGCGACGAGACTATAACCAGTGCTATCGAGCGAGACTTTCTGGGGGCTGTTCGCGAGTGTTTCATCCAAGGCCAAGGACAGATTACTCAGACCATAAGCACGGTCCAGTTTGCGTAGTTTTGTAGGCGTCAGCTTATCCACAAACACCAACACAGAGGTCGCCTTGAGATCCCCCATCGGTCGTTCGTCGTTGGGCAAAATCGCCGAAGCGGTAATGAGGGCGGGCCAGCCTTCAAAAAGTGAGTAGGTACTGATGGGCTTGGTAAGGTCTGCCTGATCTTGGACTTGATTGACTAGCGCCGATGCTGATAGTTGAAGGTAGGCGGAGACATCGTCTTTCAGGAGTTGGCCCCTAACCAAGGTGTATTTTGTGCTTTCTCGATCGAGTACGAAGACACCGTCGTAACCGTCACTGGTGAAGAGCGTTTTGCCCATATTTTGATCGGTAAACGCCCAACCAACATCCACTTGGCCGCTTAAGTGGTCGAATGCTGTCGTCCAATAGGCATAGCTAGTGATGTAATTTTTTGAGGTGGTGATCCGATTATCCAAGGCGCGAGCCGAGTAAAACTGAGCCTCTTGCACATCCTCGCTATCCAAATGCTCTGCAATGGAGAACAGGGCGCCTGAGGCGGCGACTCCCAGCACAAACAGCAGGCCTACTGCGAACGCCAGGCGCCGAGTTATGGCGCTGTGACGTGAAGGAATGGGAGCCGCATAAGTGGAGATGTCCATTTAGTCGTCCTTGATCCAGTGTCACTTCATGTAAAGGTATCCACTGAGGCAATGTTCAGACTTTCTAAAGACAGCTCCCAAGCCAACGTGACACAGGACATGATTATAGACAATCGAGCGTGTGGCGATGGGGTGGCCCGGAAGACTCTCGTCGCTGCCTCCAGTGCAGATGTCGGGGGAAATAATGATTAAATCAAAGCCAACCCCCAACAGCGCTTAAGCCGCTGTTTTTTGAATGGCGCTTAGACGGAGCCTTGGTTCGTGATCGACCCATTGCTGCCGGTCGAATACTCAATCATGTCGGAGGGGGGGGGCTCAAGCGAGGTGGATAGCAATGCAGTCCACGCTTCGTAGGCTCGCCTATGACGTTGGACAGATTCCACCCAACGCGGTCCGGAAATTTCCTTGGAGACTACAAGCATCATCAGATGGTTGGTGGCAGCATCGAGTTCGATGAGGGCGTGATGGGAAGCGAAGCGAAAATCATCATTATTGGACATGCAGGCACACATCAAAGTAGGACTGGCCCGGTATTACGGGCCGCTGTTCCTGTGCTAGCAGTGTGACACCTCTGGCCACATTGCGAATGGTTCATTAGACGACCGGTGCAGCCCCTTTTTTGGCCGGATCTCTTGCCCCCTATGAAAGCTTCTTGAGCTTCGCTTAACACTATGTGTTAGATGAGACTCATGTCCTTGCCGATGCGCCTGCTTATCATGGAATACGCGCAGAGTCAGTTCAAAAGCGGCTCAGGGAATGTATTGCCGTTCAAACTATTAAGGGTACGTCATGCCTCATCAGTCTTTTGTAGCTGGTCTCGCAGAAGGGAAGGACGCGGTACCTGTCCCCAAAACAGCAGAATACGTTGTGGCACAACGTAAGGTTCAGACGGCAATCCGCTTTCTTTTATCCGTGTGCCTCTCTCTAATGGTGGTTGCCATCTGGGAGGGCTGGAGCTCGCGTCAGTACCGTTTGCACGACAAGGAAGTCGCAATGGCCAATCTTGCTCAAACTTTGTCGTCACAGGCTCAAGCATCAATCAAACAGGCTGATACTGTATTGTTTAGCTTGGTGGATCGAATCGAAACGGAAGGAATGGGGGCTGATCAGCTGCCTCTCCTGAGGCGTCTCCTCAACGCCCAACGAAATGAGTTGTCCCAATTACACGGATTGTTCATCTATGATGAAAATGGCGCTTGGATAGCCGATTCGAGCGGGATCTTGCCGCCGAACGCCAACAATTCCGACCGTGAGTATTTTATCTACCATAGAGATCACTCTGACCGCGCCCCACACGTAGGACCGTCTATCAAAAGTCGATCAACGGGTGAATGGGTCATGCCCGTCTCGCGCAGGATCAACAACCCAGATGGCAGCTTTGCCGGCGTGGCGCTTGCAACTATCGACCTGGACCATTTTCTCAAGCTCTACAACAGCATTGATATCGGCAGTAATGGCGTTATCAACCTCATCTCGGCCGACGCCAGAATTATTATCCGGCGTCCTTTCAATGAAGCGACCATCGGCACCAGTGTCGCCGACGGTCCGCTTTTCACCCAGCTACTGCCGAAGGGCCCCTCTGGAACCGCCACCGTCAGATCGTATGTAGATGGTGTAGAACGGGTCGTAGGTTTTCGCAGGGTCAATGACTACCCGCTCGTGGTGTTTTCAGCCATGAACAAAGAGGAAGTACTGGCCAGCTGGCGACAGGAAACGTTAATGAGCGCCGCCATTGTCTGTTTGCTTATGAGCGTGCTTGTGGGGATTGGCTATCGTTTTATCCGATTGATGAAGCAACAAAACAACATTCAAAACGAATTGCTGGAGGCTCAAGACAAGTTGCTGGAAGTCAATCGGACGCTTGAGTTACTGGCTCTTGAAGACGCGTTGACAGGGCTGGCAAATCGCCGACAGTTTGACCTGTTCACGCAGGCAGAAATGGGCCGGGCGAAACGGGGACACACCACACTGGCCTTATTGATGATTGATGTTGATCACTTCAAACGTTTTAACGATCGGTATGGTCATCTTGTAGGTGACGAGTGTTTGCGTAAGCTCAGCGCAATCATCAGGGAAAACATCAGACGACCAGGTGATCTTGCTGCACGATTTGGTGGTGAGGAATTCGCTGTGGTATTGCCTGCCACTGACTACGTCGGCGCGTTCATAGTCGCGGAGAAGATCCGCAACGCTGTTCGACTAGCGCAGATTGATCATGAGGCTAGTGAAGAAGGAATAGTGACAGTGAGTATCGGAGTAAGCGCCTGTAGCCCAAGGACTGAGGACACGCCGGACGCTTTAATCGGTGCAGCCGATAAAGCGCTTTACGTCGCGAAGACCAGCGGGCGAAACATGAGTGTGATCGCCAACTGAAAAAGGGCTAGTTAATACAACAACCGCGATCCGTCGCACGCTGACGAGCGTCCTCGATATTTGCCGGCAAAAGGCGCCACAGCAGAGTTCAGCGAGCATGTTATACAAATCACGATCATTGGTGCGCTATCGCTTTAGACAATCGGAACTTTGCTGCCTAGGTCTGCTCAGTAATTCTGCGGGAAAGATTCACTATTCGAATAAGAATGTTGAACAACATGGTGGAAGCTCGCGCAGAGTGTCGAGCGACTTATCCGTCTGATGACAGGCCTGGAGCCGCTCTTGGAAACCCTCGACTCAGCTCTCATGGCAGCGCGAGCCCAGTTCGCGATCAGCATCAGTTTTCACATCGTGCTGGCGGCTTTCACCATCGGTCTGGCGAACTTTCTGTTGGTACTAGAGGCGTTGTGGCTCAACAGCGGTCGCGAAATCTACCTGGATGTCTATCGCTACTGGCTCAAGATATTCGCCCTGAACGTAGCGGTAGGCACGGCGTCGGGGCTGATTCTGGAATATCAATTTGGGCTGAACTGGTCACGTCTGGCGGTGCAGGCGGGCGATATCCTCGGGCCGTTGATGTTCTACGAAGTGTTGGCCGCGTTTTTCCTCGAAGCCGGGTTCTTGGGCATTATGCTTTTCGGATTGAAGAAGGTCGGCCCATGCCTGCATTTCTTCGCCACCGGTGCCGTAGCCACGGGCTCGCTAATCAGCGCCTTCTGGATACTGTCGGCCAGCTCGTGGATGCACACGCCCGCAGGCTATTCGATGACGGCGGACGGGCGCTTTCTGGCCGAAGACTGGTGGGCGATTATTTTCAATCCATCGTTTCCCTACCGTCTGACACACATGACACTGGCCGCGCTGTTGGGCTCGGCGACGTTGGTGGCCGGCGCCAGTGCCTGGCAATTGCTCAAGACCTCGCACAATCCCCGCGCTCGCCTGCAATTGTCCATGGCGTTATGGACGGTCGTGGTCCTAACTCCCGTGCAAGTCGTGGTCGGCGATCTGCATGGCGAACACACATTGAAAGTACAACCTCAAAAGGTTGCGGCCATTGAAGGTTCGTGGACACGTCCACCCACAGGTGCAGGTGAACCGCTGCGCCTGTTCGGTTGGCCGGATATGTCCGAAAGACGCAATCACTGGGAAGTGGCCATACCGCGTATGGGCTCGCTGTACCTTCGCCATGATCTGAGCGGCACCATTGCCGCACTGGATGAATTCGCCCCTGAGGACATTCCGCCGGTGCCACCGGTATTTTTCGCGTTTCGCCTGATGGTCGGGTTGGGGTTGATGATGTTGGCGCAAGGCAGCGCCAGTCTTGTTCTGCGCTGGCGAAAGCGTCTTTACATCGCACGTGGATGGTTATGGAGCTGTGTGCTGATGGCCCCAGCGGGATTTGTAGCGATGCTCAGTGGCTGGACGGTCACTGAGGTGGGACGTCAGCCCTTTACCGTCTACGGGTTACTGCGTACGGCCGACAGCGTGTCATGGGTCTCACGCGAGAAGGTGATGGCTTCTACGTGGGGGATTCTGCTGTTCTATTTGCTGGTGTTCGGCATCGGCTTTGGGGTGCTGATGCGTGTGCTTCGTGAGCCACCGCGCCGTGGCGAGCCGGGACCACAGCCAACGTTGCCTGACGAAACCGGACGCTCTTGAGGAAACGAGCATGGACACTGACTGGCTGACCCTGTTGTGTGCAGCAGCTCTGGCATTCTCGGTGATGAACTATGTGCTGCTCGACGGAACCGATCTGGGGGTCGGCATTCTGCTGGGCCTGACGCACAGCAGCCGCGATCGACGCGCCATGGCAGTGACCATCCTGCCGATTTGGGATGCCAACGAAACCTGGCTGGTTCTCGGTGGCGGCGGGCTTCTGGCTTTGTTTCCGCTGGCCTACGCCATTCTGCTGCCCGCGTTGTACCTGCCATTCATCGCGATGTTTCTGGCGTTGATACTGCGCGCAATGGCGCTTGAATTTCGTGATCACGCGCCCAGCGAGCGCGTTAAACGGCTGATCGACGGCGCGATGCTGTGTGGCTCCCTCTGCACGGGACTGATTCAAGGTGTTGTGCTTGGCACCTTGGTCAAAGGCGTCCCCCATCAGGGCAGTCAGTACAGTGGCGATGGCAACGAGTGGCTCGAACCCTTTCCGCTTTTTTGCGGCTTGGTACTCGTGCTGGGTTATACGTGGCTGGGCGCTTGCTGGCTGTATTGGCGAACCGTTGATGAACTGCAGCACCGTTCTGCGCGTCAAGCCAAACAGCTGGCTTGGGTCACGGTAGCACTTCTGCTGGTTTTGGTCGCTTGGACGACAACCTTGCACGATCAGTACTCGCAGCGGCTGACGGCGCCGATGGTGTGGGTACCCGCGGTTTTGATTCTGATGGGTTTGTCGGTGATGTTCCGATCAGGGTTTCGCAGTCGTTTTGACTGGGTGCCGCTGTTTTGCGCCTTGGGCGTATTCGTACTGGCGTTCGCCTTGATGCTCGTTGCGCTGTATCCGCTGATCATCCCACCCGATCTGACTTTGCAAGCTGCCACCTCAAAGCCCAACAGTCAGATCTTCATGCTCATCGGCTTTGCGGTGTTGGTACCGGTGACGCTGGTTTACAACACATATGGCTTCAGTGTGTTTAGCGGCAAGGTTCGTGTGCAGGAGAAAAGCTGAAATACCCCGGTTTTGAAATCGCCCGTGATTGCTATCAGGTCACTGCTTGGCTGTGTAGCGTGCCAAGCAGTGCCGTTACTTGTCGCCCTTCGCATTTTTTCTGAATCCACGAAGGTTCATCACAAACAAGAACACCTGAAGGATGATCAGCGCATACGCATGGGTGTGATAACCCCACACAACCCACAATGCATTGCTGATGATAAAAAATATGAACTCCGCCATACGACGCTTTGGCCGTTGTGAGCCAATCCACCAGGCGGCGAGAACCGTCAGGACCATCGCTGGCCACTGTATCCAGTCAAGATCGAACTGATTCATGAAAAATCACCAAATGACTGTGTTTCATATTTTTTTGGGGCATGCGTCAAGGAGCTCCCTCATACCAGTCCGCTGATCTGACTTTGTGAAAGCATAGTGAACTCACGTGGGCTCTAGTCCTTCCGTATGAAGACAAATGTCTTTCTCTCACAGTACGAGGACATCACCATGCGAGCAATGACCTATCACGGCGCCCATGACGTCAGAGTCGAGAGCGTGCCCGATCCGATACTAGAAGCGCCGGACGATATTATTCTGCGCGTCACCGCCACAGCCATCTGCGGTTCTGATTTGCACCTGTATCGCGGCAAGATTCCCACCGTCGAGCACGGCGATATCTTCGGTCACGAGTTCATGGGCATAGTCGAAGAGACCGGTTCTGGCGTGACTGCGGTTCAGCGCGGCGATCGTGTGGTGATCCCGTTTGTAATCGCCTGTGGGGACTGTTTCTTTTGCCAGCAGGAGCTTTACGCAGCGTGTGAGACGACGAATACCGGCCCGGGCGCAGCGATGAACAAGAAACTGATTCCGCCGCCGGCGGCACTGTTCGGTTATAGCAGAATGTATGGCGGCATTCCGGGCGGCCAGGCTGAACTGGTGAGGGTGCCCAAAGCCAACACCGGGCCATTCAAAGTTCCAGGAACACTGGCAGATGAGAAGGTGCTGTTTCTTTCCGATATCTTGCCAACCGCCTGGCAGGCGGTTCTCAATGCCAATATCGGACAAGGTTCAAGCGTGGCCATCTACGGCGCTGGCCCGGTGGGTCTGCTGAGTGCCGCCTGCGCCCGCATGCTCGGTGCCGAGCGCATCTTCATGGTCGATCATCACGCGTATCGCCTAGAGTACGCGCAGCGTACTTACGGTGTGATACCGATCAACTTTGATGACGACGATGATCCGGCCGACACTATCATTCGGCAGACACCGGGGAGCAGGGGTGTGGACGGGGTGATCGACGCCGTGGGGTTCGAGGCCAAGGGCAGCGCCACCGAAACAATACTCGCTACTCTCAAGCTGGAGGGCAGTAGTGGCAAAGCACTGCGTCAGTGCATAGCCGCGGTACGGCGCGGCGGAGTGGTGAGTGTGCCGGGCGTGTACTCAGGGTTCATTCACGGCTTCCTATTCGGTGATGCGTTCGACAAGGGACTGACATTCAAAATGGGTCAGACCCATGTACAGCGATTCTTGCCTGAACTGCTGGAACACATCGAGACGGGGCGTCTGCAACCGGAAGCCATCATCACCCACAGAATGTCGCTGGAACAGGCGGCGGAAGGTTACCGGATTTTCGACAAGAAACAGGAAAATTGTCGCAAGGTTATCCTGACACCCGGCAGCAACGACATACCACTGTCCGACGTCAATGAGACTCCGCCAATGGTTCCAGTCGCTTGAACGGTGACCCTGGTTCTATCGGCGCTGATTTTGACGGAACTGGGGTGAATGCTGGAGGTGATGCCTGTCTCCCCAACGGGTGGCAGGCATCACATGTGGGACTGGCTACCGTCATCATAATCGGCAACCCCCTTTAGGTTCCTTGACCCATCCCTTCAACCGCCCGCCGATAATTCGCTGTCGCTTTCTCAATCATCGACCTGCGCTCTTCTCTGGTAATGAATCCTTCATCGCAATACTCCTCGGCAAGGCGCAGTAATTCGTCGTACTGCTCAGGAGCACTCATTCGTATTTCGGGATGATTGAATAATTTGTGCCAAGCTTCCAACGCATGCGCTTTTCTATCTTCATACATGACATCGCCCTCCGGATATGAACGGTAGAAATGCCTGCGGGGTTACGGTTCCACGCCGGTGACGAGTGGGCAGCTAGCGGCTAAAAACGCGTAACTCTAGTCGCGTTGCCACTTAGGATATCATCGGAACTATGGCGCCAAGAGAAGGTAAAGTTCCTGCCACCTCTAAGCCATTGCTCGAATTGGTGCGCAGCCCCAGCTCTTCTCTTTCATTGTATTGGTGGCGGCTGCCAACGACGCGCGGCTGACCATGGTCATGGCCCGCCGCATGGCCTGCATGGGCCTGTTGCCGCAGTTGTTTCCGTGCGTGCTGTCCAAGCGGCGTACACTTCGGGTCGCGGTCATCGCCAGCACCTATGCCATCGCCTTGCCTTGGCCGGCACGCTCGCCGCACTTGCCGAGCCGGTGGTGCTGTTGCTGCTTCTCGTGTTCCTCAGCACCAACCTAGCCGTGCTGGTATTACCTAGCGACACCATCGACGAACAACACTTTCGCTACCCCGGTTGCGGAACCTGGGTGGCGACCCGGCTAATGACTCAACGGAGCATTGGCACGCTAAAGTTTCGATAAATTGAATGCGTTACTAGCGCGACGCCAGCAACCATAGTGAACATCGGTCCTTAATCGCGCGCGCTGCGCAAATCATTGATCAGTTCAATCAGCGACTCATGAACCACCGGCTTGCTGACATGGTGGTGAAAGCCTGACTCGACGGTTTTTTTCTGGTCACCTGCGGCGCCATAGCCCGTGAGTGCAATAGATGGCGTTGCTTGTAAATGATCCAGCTTACGAAGGTTTTTCATCAATTCATGGCCGTCCATGCCCGGCATCCCGATGTCCGAAATGATCAGGTCGTAATGACCCGTGATCGCGGATTCAAGTGCCAATTTCGGGTCTTCAAAGGCCTCCACATTGGCACCCTCCATTTCAAGCAGCATCTGTAGCACGAGCAGCACGTCTTGGGAGTCATCGACCAGCAGGACTTTCAACCCGCCCAGACGGTTATCCTCATCTGAGGTCTCCGGCGTGATCGGCATGTCATCATGTTGCTCGCTCAGGGGCATTAGCACCGAAAATGTGCAGCCGAAGCCCAATCCTTTGGAGTGAACGCTCACCTGGCCGCCATGGGCCTCAACTAACTGGCGTACGAGCGACAAGCCGATCCCGAGACCCTCGCGCTGATGCGTCTGATGCTGATTTTCTGCCTGGCTGAACAGGTCAAAAATCTTATTCAGGCTTTCCTCGGCGAGCCCGATGCCGCTGTCAATGACATCCAGTAGCGCATACCCATCCATGCGGCTCAGTACCAACTGGACGCAGCCATCGTCAGGGGTGAATTTCAGTGCGTTGTTGATCAAGTTCCAAATCACCTGCTCTAGCCGCGTAGGGTCGGCATCGACGACCAGCGTTGTCTGCGGCGCCAGGGAAATATCCAGCGTCACCTGGCAACGATGGCCGTCGTTGAGCACCACGTCGTAAATGTCCTGAAGCGTCTTGGCCATATCGACCGGCTGTTTCTTGAGCTTGAGCTTACCGGTCCGCACCCTAGCCACGTCCAGGAGGTCGTCAATAATTCGTGCTTGGCTGGAGACGGCCTCGCAGATCGTATCAACTGCCTTGATGGCTGGGGCCGCTGACTTGGTGGCCGGCAGGCGGCGCAGCAACTCGGCGTTGAGCTGGATCAGGTTCAACGGGTGTTTGAGCTCGTGAGACATTACCGCGAAAAACTCGTCCTTGAGATGGCTGTTGGTCTGGGTTTCCATCAGCCGTTTGTGTTGCTCATCATGCATGCGTTTATGGCCAGTGAGGTCGCGGGCGATCTTGACGTAGCCGCGCAGGCTGTTGCTCGTGAGCTGGGTGACTTCACCACTGCAATAGAACCGGCTGCCGTCTTTGCGCACATGCCAGCGCTCGTCTTCACCCCGGCCATGTTCGCGGGCCGCGCGCAGCTCATTTTCCGGCACGCCGTCGGAGCGGTCCTCCGGGGAGAAAATCAAGTCGTAGTAAGCGCCCAGCACTTCCTCTTTGGTGTAGCCGAAGATCAATTCCGCGCCGGTGTTCCAGTCGGTGATAGCCCCTTGGTCATCCAGAATGATGATGGCAAAGTCATGGGTGCTTTCGGCCACCAGCCGCATGCGTTCTTCTCCCAGCCTGAGTTCTTCCTCGGCCAGTCGACGTTTTGTAATGTCGATAAAAGTCAACACGGTGCCGTCGATATGGTCTTCGCTCGAGCGGTAAGGCAGTAGACGCGCGATGTACCAACGCTCATCCTTACTGCTTATCTCGCGCTCGATCATACTCAATGATTCGAAGACATTCGTCGCGTCACTTGCCATTTCCGGGTAATTGAGGCGGTGGGTGATGTCCATCAAAGAGCGGCCAGTATCCACCGGCAGCATGCTGAAGATGTCCGTGGCGCGAGGGGTAAACCAGCGGATGCGCATATTGCGGTCGACAAACACGGTAGCGATGTCGGTGGACGCAATGAGATTGGTCAGGTAGTCGTTGACCTTGTCGGTTTCTTCAACCTTGGTCTTGAGTTCGTAGTTAACGGTCAGCAACTCTTCGTTAATCGACTGCAGTTCTTCCTTGCTGGTCTCCAATTCTTCAGTGGCCGAACGCAATTCTTCATTAATCGCCTGCATCTCCTCGTTGGAGGCCTTGAGTTCCTCGCTGGAGACTTCCGATTGTTCAATGATGTCCTGCAGGTGCAGCTTGGTACGCTGTAGCTCACGTTCCAGATTGCTCATCATCTGGTTTTCGACTAGGTTGACGCTAGACTCGCCCGATTGCTGCGAGTCGACTTGGTTCTCTTTGAAAGTTACCAAGACAAAATCGCTTTCGGTTGCGTCATCCCGGTAGGGAAGGGCTGTTATATCGACCATGAACAATTCCTGACCACGCTCCAGTTGCACCTTGCGCGACGTGACAGGCAGACCGGATTGCTGGACCTGAAACAGCGTGGTGCGAATATCCAAGCGCAAGTCCGGGTGTACCAGCGCGAGCAAATTGCGCGTCATTTCTCCTGCTACGTAGCGCAGGAAGCGTCCGGCACCTTCGCTCATGTGCAAGATATCGGCATTTACATCAACGATCACACTCGGCGGCGCGGATTTTTCCAGAGCCCGCAGGTGAATTTCAGCAAACGAGACTTTCGTCGGCATCTTAGTTTCAGTGATGGCTGGCAAGATGTTGGGGCGTAAGTAGCCACCGTGCGGCATGGTGGGCGCGCGGCGCGCCGACGTCGAGCCAGCACGCACACGAAAGATTCTATTGCGCTTATCCACCGGCACAAACAGGTCAAGGCAGCCATCCGCTGACTCCGACGAACCGAGGAACAGATAGCCGCCGGGGCGCAAGGCGAAATGGAACATCTGCAGTATGTCCCGTTGCACTTCCCGGTCCAGGTAAATCAGCAAGTTGCGGCATACAATCAAGTCGATCTGGGAGAATGGCGGGTCGGCCATCAGGCTGTGTTTGGCAAACAATACCTTTTCGCGGATTTCCTTGCGCACTCGGTAGTGCTGATTTTTTTCCTTGGAAAAATAATGGCGAAGGCGCGTGGGCGGTACGTCAGTGATAATTGCTTCTGGATACACGCCATTGCGGCCATGGCTGATCGCGCGCTCATCGATATCGGTGGCGAACACCTGCATCTTTGCCCCACTGGCGTCCAGGGTCAGTTGGTCGGCGATCAGCATTGCCAAGCTATAAGCTTCTTCCCCAGTGGAGCATCCGGCCGACCAGATGCGAACTTCCTCACGATGCGGCGCAGCGTTTTGAACCGATTTTACCAAATTAGGGATTACGTCGCGCTCAAGCGCCTCGAAGGCCTCGCGATCACGGAAGAAATTAGTTACGCCAATCAGCATGTCGTCGAGTAATGCCTTGGTTTCCTCGGGGTGTGCCTGAAGAAAATTGTAATAGCTCGCCAAGTCGGGTTGGGTGGTGACCTGCAGGCGTCGTTCAATGCGGCGTAACACTGTTGCCCGCTTGTAATGTTTGAAGTCATGGCCCGTGCTGGCACGCAGCTGGATTAGGATGTCCAACAACAGCTGCTCCGCAACGGCAATGTCACGTTCGGTTGCCGGTTGAGTGGTATGGATCTCTGGGTCATTGGCCGTTGGCAGGATGATCGATTGTGCGTTACGCCACAGCTCAAGCAGTTTTTGCGGCATTTCCACCACCGGAAGCGCCAAGTCGACCATCTGCGTTTCGATGGCGGCGAGCGGCATGCCGTCGAACTCGGCGTCTTCCGGTGTTTGTACCAAGGTCACCCCGCCTTGTTCCTTGATACGCGACAACCCTACTGCGCCGTCGGAGCCGGTGCCGGACAGGATCACGCAAAACGCACGCTCCTTATGCGTGTCTGCCAGGTCGCGGAAAAATAGATCAATCGCAATATGCGAACCCCCTTCGCGTATCGAAGGGGTTACTGCCAGATAGCCATCATTCATCGCCAAATGTTGTGCGGGGGAGATGACGTAGACGTGGTTCTTTTCGATGGGGGTGGTGTCGGTGACCTGCAGCACAAGCATCCGGGTCGACTCCTGGATGATTTTGTCCGCCACGCTTTGGTGGTCGGGTGACAAATGCAGAACCACCACGAAGGCCATGCCACAATCCTTGGGCATATGATCAAAGAATGCCTTCACCGCTTGCAGGCCACCTGCTGAAGCCCCAATACCTACCACCGGAAAGGTCAGATTGCTTGGTGCTAGATCCTTGCGTTGCGGAACATTCGGTGACCGCGGTGGGGAAGACTTCATAAGCTAAACCTTGGTTAACAGCGCGCTGAAAGTCCGCTATCACGCGGTTTCTATTCAGACGTGTAATGATTAATAACAAGTGGGAAATAAAGCCCAACAACCGCCTGGCACAGGCACTTTTCGATCGCTCGATAATCCCTGTAATTCGGTTGAGGTGCAAACACCGCGGTAGTTTAATCAAATCGACGGGTGGTACTGCATCACAGCCACACCAATCCGGAAGTTACAATTTCACCTGAACTGAAGCCTGCGGCTAGCTAGGCCTCGCAAGGCTATGGGCGCGCCGTCGCCCATAGCCTTCATGCGAAGGTGCCGTTGTGGCGGTCGCCTACTTGGATGTGTATGAGGACTCCAGGCAAACGGGGCGCTGGGTAGAAGCAGCTGGCCGACGATGCCTGTTGCTGCCAGGCGTTCTTCGGCGAACGCTACGGTGTGATGGGTAAGCCGATTCTTTGACGCTCGGCGGGAGTAGCGTAGTACGTCCGTTTCCATTCGTCCCGGTTTAACTGAGGGTTCTAACGATAACGACATTGGCGAATTCTGAGTTGAACGGCTTGCCAGTGGGCGTCACCCGGATTTTTGGTTGTCCGGGTGACAGCATCAACGGCGTGTTTGGTGCCTTTTCGTGCCAACGGCAATATCGGATTTATCCAGGCTCGTGACGAACAAAATGGCAGCGTTCATGGCGTCGGCGCCCGCCCGGTTCGGTGGGCGGGCGGCGTTGCGGTCGGGTCGGCAATCTGAATGATGTAACCCTGACTCCAAGCATCTGCGCCTGGCGCAATCGACGGCGCGGCGATGTCTGCGCGCGCCTGCTTTTTCTCACTGCTGTTGATGCCCATCCGCTGATCCCGCTCCGCGACCATATTCGCATCCGCCTGCCCGTCGGCGGTGAACCCCATCATCAGTTGGGGCACGCCCAACGGCAGGCGTTTGTCGAGATCGGTGTGCCAAGTGTGCCAAGTCTTGCCGTAGGTGTGCACCAGCTTTTCCATCAACGCATGCTCGGCCATCGCCGGGATGCCGGGCGCCACCAGTTGCCCCGATTTCACCTCGTACACATGGCTGTGCCAAAGCGCTTTCTCCGGCCTGGGAAGGCGGTTGAACAGTTGCTCGCTGATGATGTACTCCACGCCCATCAGCTTGGCATCCTTGCGGTCGCCGTCATAGATGACGCACTGGATCACCTCTTCATTGAGGATTGCGCAGTAGTGGTGGGCTTCCATTTGCATCTCGGCATGGCCGTTGTAGAAGTGGAAACCATCCAGATAGGCATTCAATGCGTCAATCGGCGGACGCGATTGCAACAGCGCGGCGCCGGCCTCAAGCGTCTGTGTGCCGGGGGTTTCAGGCTTGCCGGGGGCTTCGACATTGGAGGGAGAGGTGTTGCCAGCGCAGGCGGTGAGCAGCGCCAAGGATGCCGCCAAGAAAAGTGATGGGGCGGTTCGGCGGGTTCGCTTGTCAGTCATCGTAGGTTTCCATCCTTGTGTGTGTTTAAGCTGAAAGGTTAAAGCCAGCTTAACTGTGCACAGTTTGGAATGACCGGCGTTGCACTCGTTCAAATTTTTACCCATTGCACTTGAACACTCGGGGGGCAGAAGGGGTCATTTTTTAGGGAAGCGCTGATGCGCACATGTTCTTCGACCTAAGGGGTATTCAGCCAATGCACGACACTCAAGAACCGCAAGCGGCGTTGCTCACACAGTTATTGCTGGCCCGCGGTCCAGGAGGCCAGGAAGACGAAGTGCGCGCCATTTGCCTGGAACAACTGAGGCCGTTATGCGACGAAACCTGGATAGACCCGGCGGGTAATGTCGTGGGGTTGATCAAGGGGCAACAGGGCGACGCTGACCCTGGCCGCGCAGTGAAGGTGATGGCGCACATGGATGAGATCGCCATGGTGGTCAAGCGCGTGGAAACTGATGGCACCTTGCGGTTGACTGCGCTGGGCGGGGCGAATCCGATCAATTTTGGTGTCTGCCCCGTGGATATTCTGGGCGATGCGCGCACCCTCCCGGGCGTGCTGTCCTTTGGCTCAATGCATGTCACGCAAAACACGCCGCAAGGTGCTGACGTTCTATCGGGTGATGTTCACTGGAACGACGTCCACGTGATCACCCGATGCTCGGTAGAAACATTACGGGCCAACGGCATTCGACCTGGAAGCCGCGTGGTGTTGAGTCGCCATTGGCGCCAGCCGTTCCGGGTGGGCGACGCCCTAGCCGCGCACTTCCTCGATGACCGCGCGCCCATCGCCGCCGTGCTCCAGACCGCGCAGCGCCTTGCCCAGCGGCGGGATGCGCTGGCCTGCACTGTCTACCTGGTCTTCACCACGCTCGAAGAAGAGTGCAATGCCGGAGCCCTGTACGCCGCCGCCACATTGCCTGGCGATACCGCCATCGCCGTTGAGGTTGGCCCGGTGATGAACGAGTACGGCACGCGCCTGAGCGTCGATCCGATTATCAATACCGGTGATCAGAAAGGTTATTACACAAGACGTGTGGTCAATGAGTTGGCGGCTGCCGCAGTACGCTGCGGTTACTCACCGCAATATGCGCTGCTTGTGGATTTCGCCTCGGATGCCAGCGCGGTCATGAGTAACGGCACGTCAGCCCGTGCCGGCTGCTTGGCTATCCCCACGGAAAATACCCACGGTTATGAACTGATCGTGGACGGCGCCATTGAGGCTTGCGCGGCTACGCTGGCCGAGTACCTGACAGCGTTCTGATCGGCGCAGAGCATGCTCAGGCGTGTTTGGTTGGGTGGCTGAGCCGCAGGCTGAGATACGTCTCGTGGCCTCCCTTCACTAGACCTCGATCAGGAAACGGCAGTTGCTTGATGCTCGCCAACTGCGCCTGGGTGGGCGCTTCGCGCCAAATCCGCGTGCTGACCTGGCGGATAAGCGCCTACATTTTCATTACTACATGACCAATCGATTGCATCGGCGGGCACGCCTTCGTACGCATAATATGTGTGCTGTTCCACCGTTGAAACCTGGTCATACTGCGAGCGCGTAACCACATTACAGCCGGCGCTAGGGCCGCAAAAGAGACGAAGCAGAGCATTAAAACCATCGGGACAGTCAGCGCGCGACATGTGGAGTGTTCATTTGTCATTCCTCGCAAGTCAGACGGTCATCCGGACTGCTGGAACTTCACGGTTGCTGCAATTGAGCCGGTCCCCTATACGGTGGCTCCTTGGTTTGCAGAAAGGCAGAAATGATCAGTTAAGCTGATCGGCCTGCTTTAGCCAGCTAAATAATTTGACGGATGCTGGCAATTAAATGGCAATTGAGCGCTTGTTTGAATTTTCGCAAAGTTTTTATTGAATAAGTGCGCTTTGTGAGCGACGCTATATTACCCCCTATTCACGGATGAGCCGCTATGTTCGATATTTACGCCGACCAAAGGTGCGTTATATGCAATGCACCGTTTGGGCCATGCGAAGATGAAATAACTTACATGGTTCAGTCTGCGTCTGAACGGCGTTGTCCAAAGTGTCGACAGCAGTATTCAGAGCGGGTGCTAAGAGATGCGCTTAGCCACAGCGTTCATAGGTTATGCAGGTTGGTCGATAACCGGAAAAATAGAGCGTTCAATAGCTAAGAACCGTCATCTTTGCGTGGGTCGGCTTCCATAGCGCTGATTTCGGGTGGGGACGGTACAAAGGGCTATGGGATAAAGGGGATGCTACTTGATGCACGCCACATCCCGTTTGTAAGGCCGTACCGCTGGCCCATCGGCTTGCTTATCTGTTTTATTTTCTCGTTCCGAAACCCAGGGATGATTCATTTCCTTACATCCATGCTGCCCACTGCCAAGCTTCCGCGTTACTCAATATCTCTGTTCATATGATGAAAACCGGATTTCGTATTTGATGATATATAAATAGTTTTTATACCGCTTTTTCCTGTGTTTTTTGTTACCTCATCAGAGTGTACGTTCAGAATCTTTTAATCGTACGAGCGCGTTTGGGTAGTACAACTACCGTTTCGCTTGTTAGTCACCGCTCGTCGGCATCGACAAATAAAAAATAAACTGAGCCTGCATACTTTGGCTCTCAATATTGAGCCTGCTCGCTCAAACAGTCTCAGGTGTTACTCCTTTTTTGCTCGCACTCAGTGTGATCTTTTTCAGGCTTTTATATGATGAGTGATTCGTATGAAGTTAAAGGTGGGCATCCTTCAAGCCAATGCAACCATCCTTATATCCGATAGGGCTATCTGGGGGCGAGCCCGGATGCATACGTATGCATGCGCTGCGGAGAACAGCGTATGCCCGAGCACTGGGAAGCTTTCGAACGCCGGCGGATGCCCCCTGCAGGATTACTCAACGTATCGGACGCAACGCACTGGCGTTGGTGACCCTTGGCGGCGGCACAGCGGGAAGTTGCAACTGCTGGCGCTCGATAGCGAGCGTGCATCGCGCTGACAGGACCCGGGGTTGGATTGGCGACAGGCGCTGGCGATCCTCAGGCATTCGAGCAAATCAATATGCGTCAGCGTGCGATGCCCCAGCATCGCTGAGCTCGGGTTGCGAAGTTGCATAACGATAGATGTGGAGAAAAAGCATGAACATTCCAGAGCATTTCGAATTTCATTGTAGGTAGGCGGTCAGCTATCTGGAACATGGCTTCGGAACGCACGATAAGCCAGCAGGTCATCCGTGTCGGAGGGCTGCAACTCATCCCTGCTTGTATCAACGCACAAATCTTGGCGGTCGGGTTTACCTTGCTTTTCCCAGATACGGTAAGCGGTTTGTCAAATCGTTTGTTCGCCCGTGTCTATCACCACATTAAAAGGGCCGCTGGCTACGAATGAATGAAAGCGCAGGTATGCTCGGCCTGGATCACAGGTAATTCAACGGCATGAATAAGGCCGGTGGCCATCGCCTGATGCGGGTCGAGTATACGTGGCGCGGCGATCAAGTATTTTTCGGTGTCGAGTTTTTCACGCCCTTGGGCGGTGCGCTCTTCAACAATGCGCGCATAGAGTTCCAAGTCATAGTCGAGACTCATGGCATATTCGGACATGCGCGAGTGGTCAACGGCCCCCTGCACATGCCAGTGAAAGGGATGGAACAGAAACTTGCTGTGCTCGCATGCCGTCCTGCGTTCACCCGCCAAAAAGATAATGTTGCCCATGGATTCCACAGTGCCCAGGTTGTGAGTATGCACTGGAAGCGGCAGAGCCATCAAAAAGTTATACATGGTGAAACCATAACTGCACTCACCGCCCATGGTCGCGATGTTAACGGTCAAGCCGGTAGCGTTCTGCTGGACGGCCAATGAGGCTTTTTCGATAAGTTGGCTACAGGTCGACGCATTGACCGGGCCGGTAAAGTTGATGATATGTAAAGGCATAAAACACCTCTGAGACAGTTTGAATATACGTTCAGGGTTTATCGCTGTAAGTGGATGCCTTATCGAAACAACACATAGAGGCAATAAAACCTTTCAGGTAATGCGCTCGCATACGAGCGGCGTACGCATGACCCGGATAGTTGTCTCCGCATACTCGGTGGTTTCCATGCGCTCATAACAGTGAAAGGGTTTAGGCGATGAGGAGGAAGCACCGGCCGATCGCGTGTGGCTGGCGGTCGTGCGGTTTAGTTCCTGGCGTTGGGATTCGATGGTAGTTCGCATGGTGTCTTCCTCTGGCTTGAATAAGGGGGCCGCAGGGCCGCCCGCGTTGGCTACATCACGATTTGCGACCGCCCCCATGGCTGCTCTGGCCACCTTTACGACCCGCTTCCGTGGCTTTCTCACGGTCGTTGGCAAAGTTGCCACCCGATGATTGACCGCCTTTTCTTCCGGCCTCAGAGGCCTTCCCACGATCATTGGCGAAGTTTCCGAGATTCTTGTTACCTGTTGTCATTGCTATTCTCCAAAGTGAATTTTCATTGCGCTGGTTCGACGTTTAACGCAGCGAATATCTATTCAGATAAGCGCGCCTTAAATTCGTTTTGAGAAAATTCTTAAACGCCGATGAACGGTACGAAGTTGATAAAAACTTATACAAAGCTCCATTGAAGCGTTGGCTTGCATAACTTTTCTCTAGCCGGGTGATATTGAACTAATAGCATTTTTAGCGCTTCGCTTATTTGGTCGCACTCCGTTAAAAATAATGAACCCTGCTGACGTATTGCCTAGCTGAAGATTCACGGCCCGGTGGTGCATTATGCAAGCCCCTACTTTTGGATGGGACTGGCAGTCATCCTGGTGCGGTCCGTGCGGTATAACTAAGGGCCATCGTCGCCCGAACACAGCAAAGGTTGAAGCCGAACCCGCCATGAATCGGATTGGTAGTGGCAGCAGGAGGGCACCTTGCGGGGGCCATTACCAGCGATTACTGGCCGACTGGGACACCGAGTCCGCGCAATTGGCGCAAGATTTTCTGCAGACGTAACTGGCGCTCATCGGTTCTGCCGACGACGCACTGACGGGCTCTTGCCCCCTGACTAGGGAGATCTCGGCAGTACGCGCGCACCCAGGCCATCCAGGTGAGGCAGGATGGCATGCTGGCCCGATTGGGCTGCCTGATGTGCTCGAAGTCAATTCCGTTCATGGTCACGGCAGCACCAGGGTAGGGCGGGGCCTGCGCATTGAAGCGGGGGGAGAGGATGGATGGGTGGAAGGGCTTTGGATTACTGGTTCATTTTCGATGCATTCGGCCACGCCTGCCGAATGCAAGCGGAGAAACGTGCCGCCGCGGCGCGAGCCCTTTAGCCGTAGCCCGTTGCAAAAAGCGTGGGACGTCAAAAAAATCGAGCTGTTTGCGCACTGGCAGTATCCATTTTCAAACAGCGCGCACGCAGGGACGCGCGGCAACGCTACATAACGAAGAGGTGTGACAATGGAAAGCTACCCATTGGATGACAACGAACAGGGGCAAAGTAATCGTCAGATCGGCAACGCCGTCGGCTTGGCGCCCGATGAGGTCGAGTTGTGGGTGACGGCGCTGGTGGAGGACGGCAGCGGCATGGGCTATGTGGTGCATTTCTCGAAACGCACGCCCACCGAAGTGCTGGCCAAGGTAGCAGGACTGGGCGCTGGTCGCACGCTCAATATCGGCCCTATCGACTGATACGAACGATGCGCCTAGCCAAGCGCCAGATGGTCCAACCGTTTGAATCTTTATCCTCACAGCTTCTCATCCGGCCCCATGCGGCGTGAACGCTCGTTGTTTTTCATCGCTAGAGCACTCCATGAACGAATCGACCTGCGCGTCCCAAGCCAGATCCAAAGTCACGCTGCGCCGAGCAGTCACCGGTCCGATGCTGTTCCTTTTCATTCTCGGTGATGTACTCGGCGCCGGCGTCTATGCACTGGCGGGCACCATTGCCGGGGAAGTAGGCGGGGCCATCTGGGTACCGCTGCTGGTCGCGCTGTTCTTTGCGATGCTCACCGCCAGCTCTTACGCCGAACTGGTGACCAAGTACCCGCATGCCGGTGCCGCATCAGTGTTCGCCGAAAAAGCCTTCAAATCGCCGATGATTTCATTCCTGGTGGGCTTCAGCATGCTCGCCGCGGCAGTGACCAGTGCGGCGGGACTGTCCCTGGCGTTTGCAGGGGATTACCTGACGGCGCTCATTGACGTCCCTCCCTCGGTCGCCGCCTTGGTGTTTCTGGCTGATCACGGCGGGCCTTGTCTACATGGGGGTAGGCGTCGCCGCGTCTGCGGTATTGCCGATGGAAAAGTTGATGGCAACGTCGGCGCCGCTGCTTGAAGTCGTACGCGCTTCAGGCTTGAACATCCTGCCTGAAGTCTTTGCGTTTATTGCGTTGGTCGCGGTCGCCAACGGTGCGCTGCTGACGATGATCATGGCCAGCCGATTGACCTATGGTATGGCGGGTCTGGGTTTATTGCCGGCGCCCCTTGCAAAGGTGCTTCCCAAGCGTCGTACGCCGGGGACTGCGATTCTCGCCAGTACGCTGCTGGCTGTCGCGCTGACCCTGACCGGCACGCTCGCCGCGCTGGCACAGACGGTTGTGCTGTTGCTGCTCAGCAGGGCTTCGAGACGTGGTTGCGCGGCGCTGTGCTGTTGGTATTGGGCGTGCTGCTGTATGGCTGCCAGCGACTTGTGGCACCTGTCGCAGCGTCACGTTGAGCAACGCTTATGGCGAGATGGGATCACTGGCGGGAAAGGTTTCTTCGATAACTCCATCGAGCTGGCTGTCGCTGACGGGGCGTTCGGCTACGCTCACGCCGGACTCGCCGTCGGTGGCCAGGTAACGTTGTCCTTGCAGGTGGCGGTCAGCAAACGCTTGGCGGCAATAGCTTTTCCGTCCCGTTGGTGGTAGTGGGACGCCTGCAATTACAGGTGGTGCGCATTGACCGGGTTGAGAAGTACTTGACATGGTTTCTCCTGAATCAGTGTGATGTAGCGACGCACGTCTGGAAAGTCACCTTGATGGCCTTGCGTCAAAGCAGCAGGGGAGCAATGCTCCCCTGCCTCAGCGCAGCGTTTATTTACGCCCGCCACCGTGGCTGTTTTCGCCACCTTTTTTTCCGGCTTCGGATGCTTTTTCGCGATCATTGGCAAAATTGCCACCGCTATTCTGCCCCCCTTTGCGGCCGGCCTCGGCCGCGCGTTCCGGGTCGTTTTTGAAGTTGCCGCCGCTGTTCTGGCCGCCTTTACTTCCCGCTTCGGCAGCGCGCTGAGGGTCATTCTTGAAGTTGCCACCGCTGTTTTCGCCGCCTTTACTGCCTATCTCCTGATAGAACTCTTTATCATGAGTAGCAGAGGTGGCTTCACCACCTTTTTTACCGGCTTCGTTTACTGACATACCGCTTTGTTTATCCTGAGACATTTTCGTTACCTCAATTTAATCAACAGTAAGTAGGGTGATATAACCCGCTGCCCATGGCAGGCGTCATACACGAAGTGCAGCGTTGTCGTTAAATGAATAGCAGCACAAACTAACACTTGAGTGTTGTTTTGTGCCAACCACTACGGGTTCATCCTCAGTCCAGCAACCGCATGTGCACTAACGCTCGCTGGGAACGCTATTGCAGTGACGCTATGTTGATGCCAGGCCAAGTCAGATTGGAAGGCGCAGCCAGCGCCGCCCTTCCACGCGCGTTCAATCAGGATCCCGACTTCCGGCCGCCGCCGTGGCTGTGCTGGCCACCTTTACGGCCTGCTTCAGACGCTTTCTCGCGGTCATTGGCGAAGTTGCCGCCGGACGCTTGGCCGCCTTTTTTTCCAGCCTCGGAAGCTTTTTCGCGATCGTTGGCAAAGTTACCCGGGTTTTTATTACTTGTGCTCATGATAATTCTCCATTCACTAAGTTAGCGCTTCGTTAGTTGTCCATTTACGCAACGGACATCTACTCCGATATCCGCCTGAGGAAAAACGTTTGCAGAATTTCAGAGACGGGCGACGAACGGTAGGAAGTGCGCATAAAGTTATACAGACGCTGTATTTTGGTGCCGCTTCGTATAAGTTTTCCCGATGGATTAGATATTAAATTGATAGCAGCCAATGCCAACTTCGTTTCGCTTAATGCGTTGAGGCGCTGACCTTGATAGAGCAGAGGGTGTTTCGTGTTAGTACCAAGCCACTCGTCTTTTACGTGGCACTTGAAACTTGCCGGTGATTTCTAACGAGTTCCTTTCCCATGAATTGGAGATATCGCCATGAACCACGACTCCACTGACCTTGAAGCTCTTTCCTCTGAAGACGGAGTGAGTCCCAATGACGATGGCTGCGTGCTGGGCACGGCCGGACGCGACGAAGACCCGAACGCGACCACAGACTGGGACCATCCACAGAGTGCTGAATCTATAGAAAAAACGCCTCAGCAGCCGGGAACCGACCAAGCTCAGTACGTCCCCCTTCCGCCCAATGGCACACCCGGCATCGACACCGTTCCCATTAAGCCTGACAGCGGCGCCGATTGAGTGCGAACAGCTCTGCACCGCCGCTTCGCTTGGCGCGCAGGGTCCTACCGCTGGTCGTGTTGCGGGGATTTCTTTGAAATCTTCCGCCGGTGGGTTGCTTCACATAAAGGTGGGCGCGTGTTCATTTCCTGACGTCGCCCCTTCCATAGCCTGAGGAGATTTGTTCATGTTTCTGCATAACAAGCGACTTCAATACACCGTACGCGTGGCCGAGCCCAACCCGGGTCTGGCTAACCTTCTGCTCGAACAATTTGGTGGCGCCCAAGGCGAACTGGCGGCGGCGTCACGTTATTTCACCCAAGCCTTGTCGGAAGACGATCCAGGGCGCAAAGATCTGTTGATGGACATCGCCACGGAGGAACTCAGCCACCTCGAAGTAGTGGGGTCTATCATCGTCATGCTCAACAAAGGCGCTAAAGGCCGCATGGCCGAAGGTGTAGAGCAGGAAGGAGAGCTGTACCGCTCGCTGTGGGGCGCCGGCAACGACTCGCACATCACCAGCCTTTTGTACGGTGCCGGTTCGCCGCTGACCAACTCGGCGGGCGTGCCATGGACGGCCGCCTACATCGACACCATTGGCGAGCCCACCGCCGACATGCGCTCTAATATTGCCGCTGAAGCCCGCGCCAAGATCGTTTACGAGCGCTTGATGAATGTCACCGATGACCCTGGCGTGAAAGACGCGTTGGGCTTTTTGATGACACGTGAAATTGCCCACCAGATGTCCTTTGAGAAAGCTTTGCATGCGATCCAGCCGAACTTTCCCCAAGGCAAGTTGCGCGGCAAGCCCGAGTTCACTCAGGTCTATTTCAACATGTCGCAAGGCGAAGAAGACATGCGTGGCCCTTGGAATCAGGGCGATGGCTGGGAATTCGTGGAAAGTCCGCAGCCGGCCGTCGACGGTGGCGACGGCAGCGCCAGCGTGGAATTGGAGGCGAGCGACGAGGCACTGTTGAGCGCGATGAAAATCCGCACGGTGTCAGATCCACTCAGTCATCCGACCACCGGCGCTGAGTTGGGCTCGGGCCTGCAAGCCAAGCCAGAACTCTGATGTATAACTCCCGCACGCCTCGAGGCGTGCGACGTTCTCTCTTTTCAGCTTCAAGAGGATTACTCAATGGCTACTCCAGAAGAAAACTTGCTCGACTGGCTGCGCGATGCTCACGCCATGGAACAGCAAGCGGAGAAGATGCTTAAAGCGCAATCCGAGCGATTGGAACATTACCCGCAACTCAAGGCGCGAGTCGATCAGCACATTCAGGAAACACTCGGCCAGCAAACCCTCATCGACGGGTGCCTGACCCGTTTGGGTGGTAAAGCTTCGACGCTCAAGGACTTGGGCGGCAAGTTGATGGCTTTTGGCCAGGCAGTAGGCGGCTCACTGATGAGTGACGAGGTCATCAAGGGCGCCATGGCGGGGTACGTATTCGAAAATATGGAGATCGCCACTTACACCGTGCTCATCGCCGCGGCGCAAGCGGCGGGTGACGCCGAGACCCAGGCGGCATGCGAAAAAATTCTTCCACAGGAAATCGCGATGGCTGAGTGGTTGCTCGAACATTTACCGCAGCTCACCCACGCCTTCTTGGAGCGCTCGGCCGACCCCGATAAGGAAGCCAAAAAATAAGGTGCCTGGCATCCGTCGGCTGCGCGGCGGGTGCCTATCAAAAAGTCGTATTCTTGGCCATTTTACGGCCAACGAAACACTGCTGTTTCTGCGGAGGTATCTATTACGAGATCCTCGTTGAGGAGGTGCAGACCTCGGCAGTTTCCACTAGGAACTCCTCGACGCTCTGCTTCATTTGGCCATTGTGATGAGTGACGTACTCTCCTTGTGAGAAGGCAAGACGAGAGGAGGGGGGGCCGGTATCGTTTCAAGTAGGCTGCAGTGTAGAGGCCAAACGCGGCCGACGATGCGCTAGCGGCCAGGGCAATCGTGCCGACCGAAATACCTGCCAGAGCAAAGCGCTGTATACGGCTGACGCCGAACTGGGTTGTCAGTACGCCAGTGTGCAGCCGCTGATACCCGCCGCACCCAGCAGTATCCAGGCCCAAGCAATTGACTGATTGATGAACCCGGCCTCGCTGCGCAGGATGTCGGCGCCGAACGTCCAG
>Ga0308163_10000764_pt1 | contig 45488 bp, 38 predicted proteins | sample PhyTR1_FD_201037 | JGI IMG/M metagenome (GOLD analysis project Ga0308163, IMG submission 201037) | Phyllosphere microbial communities from UC Gill Tract Community Farm, Albany, California, United States - DLSLT.R1 | ecosystem: Host-associated > Plants > Phyllosphere > Unclassified | place: USA... | reverse complement strand
GACGGTTTTCAATGAGTTATCAGGTTCTTGCACGTAAATGGCGTCCGCGCTCGTTCCGCGAAATGGTCGGCCAGACCCATGTGCTCAAGGCCTTGATCAACGCGCTGGACAGCCAGCGCCTGCACCATGCCTATTTATTTACCGGCACGCGCGGTGTCGGCAAGACCACCATCGCGCGAATCATCGCTAAATGCCTGAACTGTGAAACCGGTATTACGTCCACGCCCTGTGGTGAGTGTTCAGTGTGCCGCGAGATTGACGAAGGGCGCTTCGTCGACCTGATCGAAATCGACGCCGCGAGCCGCACCAAGGTCGAAGACACCCGTGAACTGCTGGACAACGTGCAGTACGCGCCCAGCCGCGGCCGCTTCAAGGTCTACCTGATCGACGAAGTGCACATGCTGTCCAGCCACTCGTTCAACGCCCTGCTGAAAACGCTGGAAGAGCCGCCGCCCTACGTCAAGTTTATCCTGGCGACCACCGATCCGCAGAAGCTGCCGGCGACCATTCTGTCCCGTTGTCTGCAATTCTCCCTGAAAAACATGACGCCGGAGCGCGTGGTCGAGCACCTGACCCACGTGTTGGGCGCTGAAAACATTCCCTTCGAAGATGACGCCCTGTGGCTGCTAGGTCGTGCCGCCGACGGCTCGATGCGGGACGCCATGAGCCTGACCGACCAGGCGATCGCCTTCGGGGAGGGCAAAGTGCTGGCCACGGACGTGCGAGCGATGCTCGGCACGCTGGATCACGGCCAGGTGTACGACGTGCTCACGGCACTCATCGACGGCGATGCGCGTTCCTTGCTGGAAGCCGTGCGCCACCTGGCTGAACAGGGGCCGGACTGGAGCGGCGTGCTCTCGGAAATCCTCAACGTGTTGCACCGCGTTGCAATTGCGCAGGCCTTGCCTGAAGGTGTCGACAACGGTCACGGCGACCGGGACCGCGTACTGGCGCTGGCCCAGGCATTGCCGGCCGAGGACGTGCAGTTCTACTACCAGATGGGCCTGATCGGTCGTCGCGACTTGCCTTTGGCGCCTGACCCGCGCGGCGGCTTTGAGATGGTGCTGTTGCGCATGTTGGCGTTCCGCCCTGCCGACAGCGATAACGCGCCGAGACAGCCGTTAAAGTCAGTGGGGATCAACCCGGCCACGGTTGATTCCCAGACAACGGTGGCCGGTGCAGCGCCTGCTGCGTCGACACCTGCACCGGCAGCATCAGCGCCCGCGCCCGTCCTGGAAAAGCCTGCACCCGTGACGCCATCTGCGCCCGCATACGCACCGGCGCCCGTCGCTGAAACGGTTGCGGCGCCAGCGCCAGTCGAAGAACTCGACCTGCCCTGGAATGAGCCGAAAGCGGCGCCGCCGGTCAGCGAGCCTGAGCCTGCGCCAGAACCGGTCCCGGCCTCTGTGGCGGAAGACATTCCCGAGCCCGTTCTCGACACCGTGGCCGAGCAGCCCGAGTTGACGCCAATGCCGACGCCCGCCCCTGCGAGCCCGGTGCCGGATGCGCCGGAAGTCGAGTCGCAGGAACACATGCAGGCGGCCGCTGATGTCGTCACCCCGGCGATGCTCGAACACGTGCCCGACGCCGCGCCGTATGTGCCAGCGCCCATGGAGCGTGACGACGAACCGCCACCCGATGATGACTATTACGAGCCGGACGTGGACATCGATCCGGCGTCGTTCGCCTACCTCGACGATCTGGCCCACGACACGGCCGAGGCAGTGGATAAAGAGCCTGAATTGCTCCCGGCTGCCAAACCGGCGACCGGCCTTGCCGCTGACTGGCTCGATCTGTTTCCGAAATTGCCGATTTCCGGCATGACCGGCAGCATTGCCGCCAACTGCACCCTGATGTCGGTAGATGGCGACAACTGGTTGCTGCACCTCGATCCGGCCCACAGCGCGCTGTTCAACTCGACGCAGCAGCGCCGCCTGAATGATGCGCTGAACCAATACCATGAACGCACCATCAATCTCAGTATCGAGCTGATCAAGCCCGAACAGGAAACCCCGGCTCAGGCGGCGGCGCGTCGGCGTGCCGACCGCCAGCGTCAGGCCGAGGCGTCGATCCACGCCGATCCGTTCATCCAGCAGATGCTCGAACAGTTTGGCGCCAGGATCCGTGAGGATACGATTGCGCCCGTGGATGCTCCCGTTGTACAGACCCCTTAATGACCGCGAGGCGCTAAGCTGATTTGGCGCCGCGCAACGACCCCATCGACTTTCGAGGAGAGTTCCCATGATGAAAGGTGGCATGGCTGGCCTAATGAAGCAGGCCCAGCAGATGCAGGAAAAAATGGCCAAGATGCAGGAAGAACTGGCCAATGCCGAAGTGACCGGCCAATCGGGCGCAGGCCTGGTGAGCGTGGTGATGACCGGTCGTCACGACGTCAAGCGTGTCAGCCTGGACGACAGCCTGATGCAGGAGGACAAGGAGATCCTTGAAGACCTGATCGCGGCAGCCGTCAATGACGCCGTGCGCAAGATCGAAGCGGCCAGTCAGGAAAAAACGGCCAGCATGACTGCCGGCATGCAACTGCCGCCGGGCATGAAGCTGCCATTCTGATCGAGCGGGTTTTGCTGCAATCAAATGCCAGGCCAAGTGCCTGGCATTTTGATTTGTGGGCCGCAGTGGTCCCGGGTCTCACTTGCGAGTTCTGCAGCGGCTTGAAGAGGTAATGGCTTCTGTCAGAATGACGCATCTCATATTAGCTGCTGCATCCAAACGAACCCCTCCCGAGCGCCACGGTCTGCTTTCTATAGCCTGTCACTCATCGATAAAGGAACCGCTCCGATGTCGCAAGAACTGATCCTCAACCAGCGCGTCGTCCTGGCCTCCCGCCCCCAGGGTTCGCCAACGCCGGAGAACTTTCGGCTTGAGCGCGAAGCATTGCCTGACCTGCAGGACGGCCAGGTTCAACTGCGCACGCTGTACCTTTCCCTCGATCCCTACATGCGCGGTCGCATGAGTGACGCTCCGTCTTATGCGCCGCCGGTGGAAATCGACGCCGTGATGGAGGGCGGGGCAGTCAGCGTGGTTGAGCAATCGCGTAACCCGGCGTTCAAGGAAGGCGATCTGGTGGTCGGGCAAACCGGCTGGCAGACCCACAGCCTCTCCGATGGCAAGAACCTGATGCAGGTGCCTAAAGACTTGCCGAGCCCATCGATGGCCGTGGGCGTGCTTGGGATGCCGGGCATCACGGGTTACATGGGCTTGATGAACATTGGCCAGCCCAAGTCCGGCGAAACCCTGGTGGTCGCTGCGGCGTCTGGCGCGGTCGGCTCGGTGGTCGGGCAAGTTGCCAAGCTGCACGGTCTGCGTGTGGTCGGGATTGCCGGTGGCATCGACAAATGTCGCTACGTCATGGACGAGCTGGGCTTTGACGCCTGTATCGATCACAAGAGCGAGCATTTTGCCGAGCAACTGAGCGAGGCCTGTCCCAGTGGCATCGACATCTATTTCGAGTTGGTGGGCGGCAAGGTCTTCGAAGCGGTACTGCCGCTACTGAACCAGCACGCCCGCGTCCCGCTGTGCGGCCTGATTGCTCAGTACAACGCCCAGCGCCTGCCCGACGGTCCGAATTACCTGCCGCTGCTGATGCGCACGCTGTTGACCAAGCGCGCAAAGATTCAGGGCTTTATCGTCTACGAGGAGTACTACCATCGCCTGGAAGAATTCATGCAGGCGATGGTGCCGCTGGTGAAGGACGGCAAGGTGAAATTCCGCGAAGACATGGTCGAAGGCCTGGAGCACGCGCCGGATGCCTTCATCGGCATGCTCGAAGGAAAGAACTTCGGCAAGCTGGTGGTGAAGGTGTCGTAAGCGTGATTTGACGCCCACCGGAGGCGCGGGTATAAACCGCGTCTCGTGTATTTGTCGGACCTTTCCCCAATGAGCTTCAGCCCACTGATTCGCCAGTTGATCGACTCTTTGCGCATTCTGCCTGGTGTTGGTCAGAAAACCGCTCAGCGCATGGCGTTGCAGTTGCTTGAGCGCGATCGCAGCGGTGGCTCGCGCCTGGCTCAGGCGCTGAGTCAGGCCATGGAAGGCGTCGGACATTGCAAACAATGCCGCACCCTCACCGAAGAGGAACTCTGCCCACAGTGTTCCGATGTCCGTCGGGATGACACGCTGTTGTGCGTGGTGGAAGGCCCGATGGACGTGTATGCCGTCGAGCAGACGGGCTATCGCGGTCGCTACTTCGTGCTCAAGGGGCACTTGTCGCCGCTCGATGGCCTCGGACCTGAGGCCATCGGTATCCCGCAGCTAATGGCGCGGATCGAAGAACAGGGCACGTTCAGCGAAGTGATCCTGGCGACCAACCCGACCGTGGAAGGAGAGGCCACCGCGCATTACATCGCCCAGTTGCTCAACAACAAGGGCCTGATCACCTCACGCATTGCCCACGGCGTGCCGTTGGGCGGTGAACTGGAGCTGGTGGACGGCGGCACGCTGGCGCATTCGTTTGCGGGGCGCAAGCCGATACAGCTTTGACGTTTTGCCACGCACGGTAGGAGCCGGCTTGGTGCGGGCGGCTACAGTTTTGTCTGCTGATAGGGCCGGCCTTATTTATCCGTCAACGCAAACTGGGTCAGGCAGAACGTCGGGATTTCCATGTCTTGCAGGCGTTGCGAGCCGCCCAGCTCAGGCAGGTCGATGATGGCGGCCGCTTCGTGCACTTTCGCGCCCATGCGACGGATAAGGTTGGCCGCTGCGATCAGCGTGCCACCCGTGGCGATCAGGTCATCGAACATCACCACCGAGTCGCCGTCGCACAGGCTGTCGGCGTGGACTTCCAGAAACGCTTCGCCGTATTCGGTCTGGTAACCCTCGGCCAGCACGTCTGCAGGCAGCTTGCCCTGTTTGCGGAACAGCACCAGAGGTTTGTTGAGTTCGTAGGCGATGATCGAGCCGATCAGAAATCCCCGGGCATCCATGACACCCACGTGGGTGAAGTCCGAGTCGATGTAACGCTGCACGAAACTGTCCATCACCAGGCGCAGCGCCTTTGGCGATTGAAACAGCGGGGTGATGTCACGAAAAATGACGCCAGGCTTGGGGAAGTCCACCACTGGGCGGATCAGGGATTTGAAGCTGAATTCGTCGAAAATCATCGAAAGGTCTCGGGCAGGAGAAACACGCAAAGAGCGTAGTTTAAGCCTGCCCGGCCCGTGTCGCCATCAGCTTTCCAGCGAACCGCCCGCCAGCGCGCACAGCTGGATGGGGTCAAGAATGTGAATTTCCTTGCCTTCGGCTGCGATCAGGGCGTTCTGCTGAAAACGAGTGAACACACGGGAAACGGTTTCCACGGCCAGGCCCAGGTAGTTGCCGATTTCGTTACGCGACATGCTCAGACGAAATTGGTTGGCTGAAAAGCCGCGCGCCCGGAAACGGGCGGACACGTTGACCAGAAACGTAGCGATGCGCTCGTCCGCGGTTTTCTTCGACAGCAATAGCATCATTTGTTGGTCGTCGCGGATCTCGCGGCTCATGACGCGCATCAACTGACGGCGCAGTTGCGGCAATTGCACCGACAACTCATCCAGACGCTCGAAGGGGATTTCACACACCGAGGTGGTTTCCATGGCTTGGGCTGAGACGGGATAGGCCTGTGCGTCCATGCCTGATAGCCCGACCAGTTCGCTGGGCAGATGGAAACCGGTGAGCTGCTCTTCGCCGCTATCACTCAAGCTGAAGGTCTTCAGCGCGCCGGACCGCACGGCGTACACCGAATCGAAGGTATCGCCCTGACGAAACAGGAACTCGCCTTTTTTCAGGGGACGGCCACGTTTGACGATTTCGTCGAGTGCATCCATGTCTTCAAGGTTCAATGAAAGCGGGAGGCACAACGGGGCCAGGCTGCAATCCTTGCAATGAGCCTGGGTATGAGCACGCATCTTTACTGGCTCAGACATTGGGTAATTCCTTGTAATAAAACACACATAAGTCGTAAGGGTAACCCACGGGTCAAGGCTTCGACTAGCACGCGCCCTCCATGGCGTGAAATGGATTCCTGCTGCTCTAACAGAATCATCCTAGATGACTCGCGAAAACCGCTGACGGTTTTGCACGCTCATATAAGCGTCGAACACCATGCAGATCGAGCGCACCAGCAAGCGGCCGGCCGGTGTGACACGGATGCCGTTGCCGTCCAGATGAATCAATCCATCTTTGGCCATCTGCAGCAATCTGGGCCAGATTTCGCTGAAGTAGCCCCGAAACTCGATACCAAACTCACCGTTGATCGGGGCAAAGTCGAGCGAGCAGTGACAGATCAACTGCTGAATGACCGCTCGCCGTATGCGGTCGTCGTCGTTGCAGATCAGCCCTCGTTTGGTCGACAGTTGATCGCTGGCGATCAGGTTCTGGTACTCGTTGAGGTCGTTGCTGTTCTGCGCGTATAGATCGCCGATCTGGCTGATGGCCGAGACCCCCAGGCCGATCAGGTCGCAGTGGCCGTGGGTGCTGTAGCCCTGAAAGTTGCGCTGCAGCGTGCCTTCTTCCTGAGCGATGGCCAGGTCATCATCGGGCAGGGCGAAATGGTCCATGCCGATGTAGCGGTAACCGGCGTGGGTCAGCTGCTCGATGGTGCGCTGCAGCATCTGCAGTTTGTGTTCGGCGCTGGGCAACTGCGCGGTGTCGATACGCCGCTGGGGCATGAAGCGTTCGGGCAGGTGCGCGTAGTTGAACACCGACAGACGATCGGGTTGCAGGGCAATGACTTCGTTGACCGTGCGCGCGAATCCTTCGGGTGTCTGCAGCGGCAGTCCGTAGATGAGGTCGATGTTCACCGAACGAAATTGCAGCGTGCGGGCGGCTTCGACGATCGCACGGGTTTCATCCAGGCTTTGCAGCCGGTTGATAGCGCGTTGCACCAGCGGATCGAGGTCTTGCACGCCAAGGCTGACACGGTTGAAGCCCAGTTCACGGAGCAGACCCATGGTCGACCAGTCTGCCTCGCGGGGATCGATCTCGATGCCGTAATCGCCGGAGTGGTCGTCCAGGAGGGTGAAGTGCTGGCGCAGGTGCGCCATCAACTGACGCAGTTCGACATGACTGAGAAAGGTCGGCGTGCCGCCACCGAAATGCAGCTGTTCAACCACCTGACGACCGTCGACGTGGCGGGCGATCGTCTGGATCTCCTGTTCCAGTCGCTGCAGATAGACGTGAGCGCGGCTGCGATCCTTGGTGATGACCTTGTTGCAGGCGCAGTAGTAGCAGATGTTGGCGCAGAACGGGACGTGCACATACAGCGACAACGGACGCACGGCCTTGCGGCTTTCACGCAGCGCATGCAACAGGTCGAACGCACCCACCTGCGTATGAAATTGCACGGCGGTGGGATAGGACGTATAGCGCGGCCCGGTCAGGTCGTAGCGATGGATGAGTTCAGAATCCCAACGAAGGTCGTCGAGCATGCGGGCATTCCCGAAAAGGCTGGCGGTGAAGGCAGTTTAGGGAGAGCGGGTCGGGCCACTATTGACCTGGATCAATGGATGGCCAACAGGCGCTGGAAGGGGTGGGGTTAATGCTCAATGCCCCATCAACCAGTGCTGATGCGGTCCGGGCAGTGTCCACAGGCCAAACACAATCACCAACAGTCCCCCGGCGACGCGCACGCCTCGTTTTCGCAGCAGGGCCGTGGTGCGTTCGGCGGCCAGGCCCGTGGCGATCAGGACCGGCCAGGTGCCGATCCCGAAGGCGAGCATCAGCAGCGCGCTGTGGAGCGCATTGCCCTGACTCGCGGCCCAGAGCAAGGTGCTGTAGACCAGTCCGCAGGGCAGCCAGCCCCACAATCCGCCAAGCAGCAAGGCGCGGGGTGTGCTCGACACCGGCAGCAGTCGGCTGGCGACCGGCTGAATGTAGCGCCACAACCAGCGTCCCAACCCTTCGATGCGGGTCAGGCCGCTCCACCATCCCGCCAGGTACAGGCCCATGGTGATCAACAACAACGCAGCCATCACACGGAGCACCATCGCGCCGGGGCTGTTCGCGACCGCCCATCCCGCCAGGCCGATCAACAAACCCGCGCAGGCATAGCTGAAAATACGCCCGACGTTGTAGGCCAGTAACAGGCGAAAGCGTCGGCTGCGTTGCTCTTTGGGGATCGCCATGGTCAACGCCCCCATCAGACCGCCACACATGCCCAGGCAATGCCCGCCGCCCAGCAGGCCGAGAATCAGGGCCGAGAGCAATTGGGGGAGGAGGTCAGGCATGCATGTGGCCCGAAGGTTCTACAGCGATGACACCGACGCCATCGCGGGCAAGCGCGCTCCTACAGTTGACGTGTCGTGCGCAGATCCTCGCACCCCGACTGATCCCTTGTAGGAGCGCGCTTGCCCGCGAAGAGGCCAGGAGCTGCACCACAAATCCTGAATTCATCACCTGATATTCTTCTCGTCCGCTTTCTGACCGTTTTTTCCCGACGCCTCATCCACCCCGGCCTTGTGCCCCGGATCCTGATCATCGAACAGAATGCTGTGCGCCGGGCCGTCGAGGTCGTCGTACTGACCGCTGTCCACGGCCCAGAAGAATACGTAGATCGCCACGGCCACGATCAACAGGGCCACCGGAATCATGATGTAAAGCGCGGGCATTGAGCCTCCGAAATCCACCCCGGGTGGAGCGAGAAAGTGTTCATGCCGGCACGGGCCGGTGCCGGTCGACCACCTCAGGCGTGGCCTTATCGACTTTTATGCGCGTCAAGCGAAGCGCATTCAGCACGACGATCAGCGAACTGACGGACATGCCCGCGGCCGCCCACAGTGGCGTGATCCAGCCCAGCGCGGCGAATGGCAGCATGAGGCCATTGTAGAGCGCCGCCCACCACAGATTCTGCAGGATGACGCCGCGCGTCCGCCGTGCCAGCGTGAACGCCTCAACCAGCGCCTGTAAACGGTTGGACAGCAGCACTGCGTCGGCAGTCGTTTTCGCCAGATCAGTGGCCGACCCCATGGCAACGCTGATGTCAGCGGCTGCCAGGACCGGCACGTCGTTGATGCCATCACCCAGCATCAACACCTTGTGCCCTTGCGCCCTGAGCTGTTGCAGGATCTGCAGCTTGTCATCCGGACGCAGGCTGCCGCGCGCCTCGTCGATGCCCAACTGTCCGGCCACGCTGGCGACCATCGGCGAGCTGTCCCCGGACAGCAGCAAGGTCTTCCAGCCACGCTGCTTGCAGGCCCGGACCAAGGGGGCCGCGTCATCGCGCAACCGATCGTCCAGCACCAGCCAGGCCAGCGCCTGAGTCTCGTCGCCCAGCAACAGCCACTGGCCGGGTTCGTCCGGCATGCTCGGCACAGGGCTGTCACTGAGCGCACACACGAAATCGGCCTGGCCAATGCGCAGTCGTCGCGTCCCGACGTGTCCCTCAAGCCCCAGGCCCGGCGTGCTGACCACGTCGTCAGCCATCAGCGGCGTGTTGCCAAATGCGCGGGCGATAGGGTGTTCCGAGCGGCTTTCAAGCGCAGCCGCCAGGCTCAGACACTCGTCACTGCCCAGCGGTCCCAGGCTGCGGATCGCCCTGAGCGTCAGACGGCCTTCGGTCAGCGTGCCGGTCTTGTCGAAGATCACCGAATCGATCTGGTTAAGCCCTTCCAGCACATGCCCACGTGTCAGCAGCATCCCTTGGGCGTGCAGTGTGCCGGTGGCGGTGGTCAACGCCGTGGGTGTCGCCAGTGAGAGCGCGCACGGGCATGTCGCGACCAGCATGGCCAAAACGATCCAGAACGCCCGGCTGGGGTCCAGTTGCCACCACAGCACCCCAATGACGGCGGCAGCTATCAGCGAGATCAGCAAGAACCACTGTGCTGCATGATCGGCGATCTGCGCCAGACGCGGCTTTTCCGACTGAGCACGCTCGAGCAAGCGGACGATGGCCGACAGCCGGGTGTCGAGGCCCAGGGCGAGGACTTCGACGGTCAGCACGCTTTCGACGTTCAGCGTGCCCGCGGTCACGGCATCGCCGGGGACGCGCGGGTGAGGCAGGTATTCGCCGGTGAGCAGCGATTCATCGATGCTCGATTGACCGTTGACGACACGGCCATCGGCCGGCAGTACCGCGCCGGGATGCACCAGTACCTTGTCGTTGAGCCGCAGCTCACTGAGCAGAATCCGCTCGCTCCGACCGTCCTCGTTCACACGCAGGCACGACGCCGGCAGCAGATTGATCAATTGCGCGGTGGCGGCGGCGGTGCGTTCCCGGGCGCGCCGTTCCAGGTAGCGTCCGGTCAGCAGGAACAGCGCGAACATGCCCACTGCGTCGAAATACAACTCGCCAACCCCGGTGATCGCCGTCCAGATGCCCGCTACGTAGGCCAGGCCGATGGCCAGCGACACCGAGACATCCATCGTCAGATGACGTGTGCGCAGGTCTCGAAAGGCGCCTCTGAAAAACGGCGCGCAGCTGTAGAACACGATGGGCGTGGTCAGAAACATCGCCATCCAGCGCAGGATTGTGTGCATCTCGGGGCTGAGGTCGATGTTGAATTCCGGCCACGTCGCCATCGTGGCCATCATGGCCTGAAACCACAGCAGGCCGGCAACCCCCAACTGACGCAGGCTGCGCCGGTTGTCTTGCGCCAACTGTTCGCTGGCCTCGTCGGCGTGCCAGGGATGGCCGGCGTAACCAATGCTGCGCAGCTCATTCAGCACCTGGCTGAGTGGCAGGAAGGCGTCTTTCCAGCGCAGGTAGAGCCGGTGACTGGACAGGTTCAGGCGTGCCTCGACGACGGCAGGCAAAGTGCGCAAATGGCGTTCGATCAACCAGCCACAAGCGGCGCAACTGATGCCTTCGATCATCAGCGTGGTTTCGGCCATGTCTTCGTCGTGATGCACGAAAGGTGCCTGCACGTCGGGCCGGTCGAACAACGTTTGCTCATCGAGCAGTTGTGAAGGCAGGGCCTGCGGATTGGTCGAAGCTTCGCTGCGGTGGGCGTAATAGCTTTCCAGGCCGCCCGCGACGATGGCCTGCGCCACGGCCTGACAACCGGGGCAGCAGAATTCACGGGCTTCGCCGAGTACGACAGCCGTAAAACGACCTCCAGATGGAACGGGCAGGGCGCAGTGGAAACAAGGCGTTATGGCCACGGATCGTTCCCACGCGCAGCGTGGTAAAGAGGGTCGTGACGCTCGATGGTCATTCTCACTTCTTTTCGGCACCTTGAATCGGCTCGTCGCCCAAGACCAGATCCTTGTCGCGGGTAATGGCTTCTTCCTCGAACAGGCGCCAGGTCTGGCTGTTTTCCACGCCCAGCAGTTCGACGAAGCGCCGACCTTCGACCTTGTCGCTCATTTGTCCGACATAGCGACCCGGCTGGGCAGGGTTGCGCGCGAGCACGATCTTGCGGTCCTTTTCCGGTTGAGTCGGCGAGATCAGGTTCAGGACCAGCGTCTCAGGGCGGCTGTTCCCCGTCAGTCGCAGGTCGGCTTCGCCGGTAACGTCATCGAGCGTCACGGTCGCACGCAGTTTCAGTGTCTGGGCAAGCAGCTCACGGTCCAGCGAGCGGTTGATCCCTTTGCCGGCTTCGTAATAGTTGTCGTTGACCAGGTTGTCGGGGTTGTTGACGGCAATGGTCACCATGGACAGCGTCAGGGTGACTGAACAGGCCAGAATGGCGATGATGATCCATGGCCAAAGATGCCTGTACCACGGACTTGAAGCGGTTGCTGCGGTCATGTCTGACATCTCTTAACGAACGTGTGGGCCGATGAATCGGCTCTTGGCTTGAATTTCGGTGCCGCTGTTTTCAATGTCCTTGAGGATGAACGTCACCTCGTTGGTGCTCGACGGCAGCTGTTCCGGTGAAACCGACAGCTCGACCGGCAGGGTGAAGATTTCACCGGCGGCAACCTTGATCTCCCGCCGCCCTTGCAGTTTCAGGTCCGGCAGGCCCGTGGCATCGAGGACGTAGGTGTGATCGATCTGATCCTTGTTCATCACCTTCAGGCTGTAGACGTTTTCGATGCGCCCTTCGGCGTTTTCACGGTACAGGACGCGGTCTTTGCTGACGTCGAAGCCCACCAGCGAGCGCATGAAAAAGGCGCCCGTCAGCGCGCCGATCATCACCACCAGCACCACGGCATAACCGATCAGGCGCGGCCGCAGTTTGTGCGTGGTTTGCCCGGACAGGTTGTGCTCAGTGGTGTAGCTGATCAGGCCGCGAGGGTAGCTCATCTTGTCCATGATGGTGTCGCAGGCATCAATGCAGGCGGCGCAACCGATGCACTCGATCTGCAGGCCGTCGCGAATGTCGATGCCGGTCGGGCACACCTGCACGCACATCGTGCAATCGATGCAGTCGCCCAGTCCGTTCGCCTTATAATCCAGCTCCTTTTTGCGCGGGCCCCGTTGCTCGCCACGACGTGGATCGTAGGAGACGATCAGGGTGTCTTTGTCAAACATCACGCTTTGGAAGCGCGCGTACGGACACATATAGATGCACACCTGTTCGCGCAGCCAGCCAGCGTTGCCGTACGTGGCGAGGGTGAAGAACCCGATCCAGAAATACGACCAGCCATCGGCCTGACCGGTAAAGAAATCGACGGTCAGGTCGCGGATGGGAGAGAAGTAACCGACGAAGGTCAGGCCGGTGACGAAGCCGATCAGCAGCCACAGGCTGTGTTTGGCCAGTTTGCGGGTGAACTTGTTGGCGCTCATCGGCGCCTTGTCCAGTTTCATGCGTTGGTTACGATCACCTTCGGTGACCTTTTCGCACCACATGAAGATCCAGGTCCACACGCTCTGCGGGCAGGTGTAACCGCACCAGACGCGACCTGCGAACACGGTAATGAAAAACAGGCCGAAGGCGCTGACGATCAGGATGCCGGACAGCAGGATGAAGTCCTGTGGCCAGAACGTTGCACCGAAAATATAGAACTTGCGCTCGGGTAAATTCCACCAGACCGCCTGGTGACCGCCCCAGTCGAGCCAGACGGTGCCAAAGTACAACAGGAACAACACAATCCCGCCGCCGATCCGCAGGTTACGAAACAGTCCGGTGAATGCCCGGGTGTATATCTTCTCCCGGGAGGCGTAGAGGTCAACGGTGTCATCGTCTTTTTTGGCCGGAGGCGTGACGTTGTGTACCGGAATCTGGTTGTTCATCGCAGCATACTCATCGAGGCGTGCTCATTGAAGCGTTCCACGGCGGTGGAGAAATGCCCCGATCAGTACAGGCTGGCCGAGGTCATGGTGTTGTTGTCATGCGACACAGGATACTCCTGTCACTTTAGATCGTTTTCATGGCGGGGCAGGGGGATTACCGCGAGCTCCTTCCGGTTCTTCCAGTCGTTGTCAGCGACTCTGCTCACTGTCAAATGGCGTGTTTCGTGGTCTATCTCGGCGGTCAGGTACGTGCGCTGTGAAGCCGAGCCGCTGAGAAACAGCGGCACCTCCCCAAAATGATCCGCCTCGTAGTAGCGACCACCGTATTTGTGCAGGTGGCCCGCGAAGACGGCGGTCACCTCATAGGTCTTGATCATGTCTTTGAAACGCTGCAGATCCTGGGCCCCGGTCTTCCAGTCGTTGGGTTTGTGCATGTTCAGCAAAATGGTCAGGTTGTCTGCCCTGGCTTGCCTGAGCTGTTCTTCAAGCCAGTCGAGCGAACCTTTTATCCTGAAGTCATACGTCTTGAAACCTTGTCGCGCGTTGAAACTGGCCTCGTAAGTCGGTTCGTTATTCAACTGAATCAGCTGAATATTGCCGAACCGTTTGCTGTAGGCGAGGCTGCCGATCCACGTCTCGTTCCAGCCGGTCTTTTCAATGTGCAACGCCATCGAGTCAACTTTATTCTGCATCCGGTCGCGCAGGTCAAACACGCTGTCCCTGGCACAGCCGTTGTTCGTGCATTTGTCCACATTGTTCTGGTAATCATGATTGCCCAGACCGAAGTAATAATCACCGCCCAGATGAGCGTCCAGCGTGCGGTACAGATAATCACGCTGCCAACCGTGGCCATAGGCGGTCATGTCACCGTTGACCATCACGGGCACGTGCTGATCAGGATGGGCCTCGCGTAAATCGGCGATGCTTTTGTACTGCGCTTCAATCAACTCCCTCGACAGTTGCTGGTTGGTTTTGTCCGGGATGTCCTGCTTGTAGTCGCTGTAGGAAGTCCATGGGTATTGCGGGTCCGAAGCAAAAACCAGCATCGACGGCGCCCCATGGGCGGCCATGCTCAAGAGCCATAGGCTCAACGAGCCGGTTAGCAGAGTTCGTCTATTCATGTTCGATACGTCCTTGAGAGAGCGAATGCCAAGTGCGCTTCCTGCGACTTGTGCGTTCAGTCTAGGGACGTAAAAGCAAAATCAAGCGTAGATAAAGCTCAAATTCCAACCGTCGGAAAATCAAATGTAAGTGCGAGTTACCGGTCGCCGTTCACATGGCCTTCGCCAACCGGCGCTGGCGAAGGTTCAGCTATCGCGCTCGGCTTATTGGGCGTCGGCGGGCTTGTCTCCGTGTGAAAGGCTGTAAACGTACGCCGCCAGCAAATGCACCTTGTCGTTGCCTTGCAGCAGTTCCTGAGCAGGCATCTGGCCCTGGCGACCGTAACGGATCGTCTGCTGCAATTGGGCGAAGCTGGAGCCGTAAATGAATGCGGCCGGATGGGTCAGGTTCGGCGCACCCAAGGCGGGTGTCCCTTTGCCTTCTGGGCCGTGGCAGGCCACGCAGTTGGTGGCGAAGATTTTTTGCCCGGCCACCGGGTCGGCCTTGGCGTCGTCCGGCAATTTGCGGCCGTACAGTTGAGTGAGCACGTAGGCGGAAACATCACGCACGCCCTGATCCAGAATCACTTCACCCCATGCGGGCATGACCGCATGACGGCCGCCCATGATGGTGGTCTTGATGGTCTGCGGCTCACCGCCCCAGCGCCAGTCGGCGTCGGTGAGGTTGGGGAAGCCGTAAGCACCTTTGGCGTCGGAACCGTGGCAGACCGAGCAGTTGGTGGCGAACAGGCGACCGCCCATTTTCAGCGCTTGCGGGTCCTTGGCCACGTCCTCGATCGGCATGGCCGCGAACTTGGCGAAAATCGGCCCGAAACGGGCGTCGGAACGGGCCATTTCTTTCTCCCATTCGTGGACGCCGGTCCAGCCGGACTGGCCGTTGGAGAAGGCGATCTTCTTGTCGTTATCGACGTAGTCGTAACCCGGCAGCAACCCTTTCCAGTTGCCCAGACCTGGGTAAAGCACCAGGTAACCCAAGGCAAAGATGATCGTGCCGACGAACAGCATGAACCACCACTTGGGCAGCGGGTTGTCGTACTCCTCGATGCCGTCGAACGAGTGGCCGACGGTCTCGTCGGTGGTGTCGGCGCGTTGTCCCTTGCGGGTCGCCAGCAACAGCCAGGTCAGGCAAAAAATAGTGCCCAGCGACAGCACCGTAACGTACAGGCTCCAAAACGTAGTCATGCTTTGTTGCTCCTGGAAGCTTTTGCTTGCTCGAGGTGCTTGATGGCCTCGGGGTCGTCGGCAAAGGGCAGCAAGGTGGCGTCGTCGAATTCAGCTTTGCGTCGTGGGCTGAACACCCACAGCGCCAGACCAATGAAGGCCACCATCACGACCACGGTGCCCAGGCCTCGAATCATCCCGATATCCATAGCGATCACCGTTTGCTCTTGATGATGGTGCCCAGGCCCTGAAGGTAGGCGACCAGGGCGTCCATTTCGGTTTTGCCTTTCACGGCGGCGCCTGCACCGGCGATGTCTTCATCGGTGTAAGGTACGCCGAGGCTGCGCAGGACCTCCATCTTGCGACCGGTCAACTTGCCGTCGAGCTTGTTTTCCACCAGGAACGGATAGGCCGGCATGATCGATTCCGGCACTACGTTGCGCGGGTTATACAGGTGCGCGCGGTGCCAGTCATCGGAGTAGCGGCCGCCAACGCGGGCCAGGTCAGGACCGGTACGCTTGGAGCCCCACAGAAACGGGTGGTCCCAGACGCTTTCGCCGGCCACCGAGTAATGCCCGTAGCGTTCGGTTTCGGCGCGGAACGGTCGAATCATCTGCGAGTGGCAACCGACGCAGCCATTGGCAATGAAGACATCGCGACCTTCCAGCTCCAGGGCCGGACGCGGCTTCATGCCTTCAACCGGTTTGTTGGTCACGTCCTGGAAGAACAGCGGGACGATCTGGGTCAGGCCGCCGACCGCAACGGCGATGACCATGAAGATCGACAGCAGGCCGATGTTCTTCTCGAGCATTTCATGTTTGATCATCAGTGGGCTCCCACGACAGCGATCTGGGCGGCTTCTTCGGCTTCCTCGGTGTTCGAGGCACGCACGGTGCGGAACACGTTGTAGGCCATGAACAGCATGCCGCTGGCGAAGAACGCCCCACCGAGGGCGCGCACGATGTAACCGGGATGACTGGCTTGCAGGGCTTCTACGAAGGAGTAGGTGAGGGTGCCATCGTCGTTGATCGCACGCCACATCAGGCCTTGGGTGATGCCGTTGACCCACATCGAGGCGATGTACAGCACGGTGCCGATGGTCGCGAGCCAGAAGTGCGTGTTGATCAGGCCGATGCTATGCATCTGCGGACGGCCGTAGAGCCGCGGGATCATGTGGTACACCGCACCGATGGAAATCATCGCCACCCAGCCGAGCGCACCGGCGTGTACGTGGCCGATGGTCCAGTCGGTGTAGTGCGAGAGCGAGTTGACGGTCTTGATGGCCATCATCGGGCCTTCGAACGTCGACATGCCGTAGAACGCCAGCGACACGACGAGGAAGCGCAGGATCGGGTCGGTGCGCAATTTATGCCAGGCGCCCGAGAGGGTCATCATGCCGTTGATCATGCCGCCCCAACTTGGCGCCAGCAGAATGATCGACATCACCATGCCCAGCGACTGCGCCCAGTCCGGCAGCGCGGTGTAGTGCAAATGGTGCGGGCCAGCCCAGATGTACAGCGTGATCAGTGCCCAGAAGTGCACGATCGACAGGCGATAGGAGTAGATCGGGCGTTCGGCCTGTTTCGGTACGAAGTAGTACATCATCCCGAGAAAGCCGGTGGTCAGGAAAAAGCCCACCGCGTTGTGGCCGTACCACCACTGGATCATTGCGTCGGTCGCACCCGAATACGCCGAGTACGACTTGAACAGGCTCACCGGAAGAGACATGTGGTTGACGATGTGGAGCATCGCCGTGACCACGATGAACGCACCGTAGAACCAGTTACCAACATAGATGTGCTTGGTCTTGCGCTTGACGATGGTGCCGAAGAACACCGCCGCATAGGTCACCCAGACGATGGCCAGCAGAATCGCGATCGGCCATTCCAGCTCGGCGTATTCCTTGGTCGTCGTGTAGCCCATGGGCAGGGTGATGATCGCCCCGATGATCACCGCTTGCCAGCCCCAGAAATGAAAGGCGGCCATGCCGTCGGAGATCAGTCGCGTCTGGCAGGTTCGTTGCACCACATAGTAGGAGGTGCCGAACAGCGCGCATCCACCGAATGCAAAGATCACGAGGTTGGTGTGCAGCGGGCGCAGGCGTCCAAACGTGGTCCAGGGAAGACCGAGGTTCAGGTCAGGCCACACGAGTTGTGAGGCGATGAAGACACCAAGCCCCATGCCAAGGATCCCCCAGACCACCGTCATGATGGCGAACTGGCGAACGACCTTATAGTTATAAGCAGTCGGACTGATTGCTGTGCTCATTCTAAGGTTCCACGGTTTGGGTGTTTTATTAGTGTGGTAACAGCCGCAACATCGAAATAAGCGTAGACCGTTTGCCGCGCAACGAGCGGATGACACGGAGACCGAAACGATAGATGCGGTTTTGGCAACCCGCCGCGCTACGAGGCACGGATTTGAGTTGCCCAAGTGGGCCGCCGGGACGGGAACAGGACGAGTGAGGCAGCGCGCGTGAATGCCGAAAACTGGATACAACCCTGCGGGTGACGACAGATCGATACTGCCAGTCTGCAAGAGGGAAGAAGGGTCGAGCACAATCCTTTCACTGGGCCTGTGGCCAGCTGTCGCCGGACCACCATGGCGGCAAGCTTAGACGTGAATGGCCGGCGATGGAAGCCGTAAAAACAACTGCGACACTTGGCCGCGCGGGATTGTCGAGGCGCCGCGCCCATTTGCAGGGCGCGGCGCACAACGATTTCAAAAGACAGCTGAAACGTTCCTCCCCCTGATCTCCCTGTCCTTTGGTGGAAGGTCTCTACGCCTAAAGTTGTATACAAAAGCCGCTAACGATTGCACTTTTCACTGCCCAAAAATTTGGCCCGAGCTGGCAGAAAAGTCGGCGATCGTTGCGGTTGATCGACCGAAACCGGACAAAAAGGTTATGCCGCCGATGAAACCGCCCGGTTGTGTGTGGTTTGGGGCGCTCAGGGTGTCGGTGCTTTTTTCCGAAGTGCCACGTCAGGGTAAAGAGTGGAAGCTGAACCCCGGCTGTCATGTGCAGGGATCTTTAGAATGGTCCTTGAAAGGGACGGACAAGAGGATTCGGTGCAACCCATAACGTAGGCATAATGGCCCACTGCATTCAACTGATCGGCACGAGGCGAGCATGAACAAGGGACAACCGGCGAGTACTGATGCCGATCCATGTGCGCAACTTGCGCACGCGCAAGGATGGTTATGGAACGCGCCGATCTGTGTCAGCGGCAGCGCCGCAACCCTGATCCTCGCTCACGGTGCAGGCGCCCCCATGGACAGTGACTTCATGAATGATATGGCCAAGCGTCTGGCTGGCTCGGGCGTCGGCGTGCTGCGTTTTGAGTTTCCGTACATGGCACAGCGCCGCATTGACGGTGGCAAGCGCCCGCCAAATCCGCAAGCGAAGCTGCTTGAGTGCTGGCGCGAGGTGTACGCTGCCGTGCGTCCCATCGTCAGCGGGCGTTTGGCCATTGGAGGTAAATCCATGGGGGGGCGCATGGCCAGCCTGATCGCAGATGAGTTGGCGGTTGACGCGTTGATCTGCCTCGGCTATCCGTTCTACGCCGCCGGAAAACCGGAAAAACCACGAGTCGCGCACTTGGCTGAACTGCAGACGCCGACCCTGATTATCCAGGGCGAACGTGACGCTTTAGGCAATCGTGAAACGGTCCAGACCTATACACTCTCACGCCGGATCGACGTGCATTGGTTGCCGACGGCCAACCACGACCTCAAGCCTTTGAAGGCTGCGGGCGTCAGCTACCCGGCTTGCCTGCAGGATACCGCCGATCGCATCGTCAGCTTTCTATGTCGATAGCACCGATGTCCCGTCGTCACGCTGGCACACCAAATCGAATTCGCCCGCCGACACCTTGAAGTTGATCGCAGACATGCCGAATTCGAACGTGCCGCGCAATCGCCCCGTTTCGGCATTGCATTCCAGCAGCGTGACACTGCCGCTTTGAAAGTTTTGCGAGTGATAGACCTGTGACAATTGCGGAGGCGTCAGGTGATACACCGCAGACACGCGATCATCGCACACCAAATCGTAAGTGCCAGGCTGGAGTGTTTGATCGATAAAAAGGCCAAGCATCGTGCGATGTCGGGCGACCTGACCCACGACATTGATTTTCCAGATCCGGCATGTCCGTGCGCCGACCAGTTCGGGGCGCAGGCATGAAAGGCCGGTGAGGCTTGTCGTCAGAAAGGGCTTATCGTTGATCATTGCGCTAAAACGCCCGCTGCCGGGGCTAGCAAGCTGCGGCACCGTTTGGTTTGAGTCCTTCATGGCATGTATTCCGTTATTACCAGACAAGGGCTTCGAGCGTTGCCGCCGAAGCCCTGATTTCAAGGCGGGTGATCGGAGCCGTCCCGCGCGAGACGTTCCCAGAGTCACCGATGAAGGTTAAGGAGCAGGTCAGCGAATACCTACACCCAGGATATTGCTGTAGGTGTAGGCGTCGAGTTCCCCACCCCCCACCAGGTTTTTCACATAATAGGTCTTGCCGAACGGAGTCACTTTGGCCGGGGTGGACGACCAGTAGTTACCGTTCCCCATTGGCCAACGGTTGCCGTAGGTGGCGTGGATTTCCCTGAGCTCCTGAATGGAGGGCAGGCGACAGCGGGCACCTGTGACCGCAGCGTTAACTGCATCAAACTTGCCTGAGCCGAAGCCAATGCACGCAATCACGCCGGTGACGGTTACCTTGTATTCAAGACGTTGCCCCGCTGCATCGGTAACAGAGATCGTCGCGGTTCCTCGGTCCCGTACCGACGTCAAGCCATTGTTCGCGACATGTGCCACCGCCGGGTCGCTCGACCGATAGGTGTAGGGGGGCTGACCGCCGGTAGCCGCCCGGTGAACAGTCGTGCCGCTCGGAAAGGTCGGCAATATGTCGGTTCTGCCAGGAATCATATAGACCTTGCCCGCCAAGGTGACCGGGGACGTATCCAACGACAGTGCGTTTAGCACCTGCACCTTCAAGGCGGCTGATTGCTTACGAGTACCGCCGCGAGACACCTCATAGGTCGCAACACCCTGCCGGCCCATGGTCAAGTTGATGTAAGACTTGGGGACGACGAAACTCAATCGGGTATTGCCGCTGACGGTTTGCTCGTCAGTTTCATGGCGTGAAGCACCTACCCAGACAACCTTGACCTGATCGCCGTCCCGCATGTCGTAGTTGACCAGGACCGTGGCACCTGCTTCCGGAATCAGCCCCGGATTCAGGACTCCGTCTGCGCCCACGGTGTCAATGGTCGGCGCAGGCAGAACCGACCAGGCATTCAAAACCTGGACGGTGTAGGGGCCGGAATCCTGAACCGTCCCGTTCGCACGTGTGACGCGATAAGACACCGAAACGTATTCGCCCTCGTTGGCAGCCACCAGCGCGCTGGAAAACACCACCGACACTGCTTTGCCCACATCGCCAGCGCCGATGATTTTTTCTTTTTCATCGCTGCCTTTCGGCCCCGTGAAACTCACCGCCACCTGATCGCCTTGGCGCAGACTGGCCGATGCATCAATGACCACGGTTGCACCATTGGTTGTGTTGGCGGGGTCGAGGGTGTCGTTGATGGCTTCCTGGAGGGTGGGGAGGGGAAGGGGTGTGACCACCGACAATCTGAGTTCGACCTGCACCACCTCTGACTTCATCGACAGATTGCCTGCCAGGTCGGTGACGGTGTAATAAACCTCTTCACGGCCGTCACCAATCCCCTCCAAAAATGCACGCGGGTAATCGACCATCACCCGCTTCAAGCCCATGTCGTTGGCGTCCACAGTGACCTGCGGACCTGCGACGTCAGCCCAATAAGTGCGGATGACATCGCCAGCGAACATGCCGGTGTAGCCGGCGATTCGGGCTGGGAGAACATCGTTCATCGCCGTCAGCTCGTCCGAGGTGAGGCCATCCTGGATGGCGTTAGGGAAGAGGATAGGACCGAGGTCGGGCGCGCCGGGGGCTGTTCGGTCGATTTGGATGGTGGTTGGGTCTGAAAAGTCTTCAACATCGGTAGTTGGACTGTATGTACGGTACGAAACGGAATGACTACCCTCCGCCAGCAAATGCACAGGTATTTCCAACTTCAGAATATCGCCAGGTTTATCGGTATCCTTAATGGGTTTACTGGCAGAGGCCGGCAAACCATCAAAGTGCAGCTGATAGGTATAGCCAGGCTGTGCGGCTGGCCAAACTGGGAAGTCGACAGCTATGGGAGTATTGAGATGTTCAATCGGGATTAAGCCACCTTCGAGCGCAATGTGGATTACTGGAGCTACAAGAGGAATGGGGGCTTTCGCAATAGGCTTGTCATTTAAAGTCATTTTTATTGTCCTTCAATTTTTGAAAAGGACAGGCGTTTGTGGTTGCACCTGTCCAGTAAATTGAGCTTGATTATGGAACAATGCTGCAGAACGTTTCGTTCGTGCGTCGCATGTCAACAGGAACGCGCGTGACCTTAGAAGTCACTGCACTCTGATTACTGCCAGGTGCCGGCTCCACCCGAATATAAGCCTCACAGAATCCGACACAGATGGTTCTTAGAATATTGAAAGGTACGTGGAAGCGATAGCCATTGATAATGTCCTGGTCATCGAGTTCACGACTCGCAGTAAGGGACGCCGCATCGATGGGATTGTTGTCTTTGTCAAAGCCTTTAAAGGTGAAGAATAGTTTCTGGTTTTCAGCAATATTTAGGTAAGGCTTAATTAGGCCGTCGGTTCCATTGGGCGCGGAGACTTGAGAGATATAACCTGCTGGCGTCAGGGGGAAAACAGGGCCGTCGATTCCATCCGGTCCTCCTGGCAAGGCTTCTTTGGACCGGACAGTCACCTTTTGGGCGGGTGATAAAGTAACATTAGGGTTGCCTTGACGAACCACGCTATAACGCACAGGAATTTCCGTACCCGCCCCTTGATTTTTCATAATCGAATTCGCGATTGGAACAATCAGGTCTCGTTTTGCAGCAACGTCAGCTTCATTGATTTGACGCCACTGCAGCCTTTGCTGATCTCCCCAAAAAAGATTGATGTCATCATTTACCTGGAATCCATCGTTCCAGGCCACAATGGCGCGAGCATTGAGCTCATAGTCGTCCTCATCAATGAAGTTATCATCAATATTGGGGTTTGCGACGCTGGTGCCTTGTACCGTAGGACCGAGTTCGGGCTCTGGCATCGGTAATGTAATGAATACATCCACCGTGGTGGGCAGGGAAGTGCCATTCAACTGGTTTTGTCGAGTGACGGTATAGCTCACGCGCACTTGACCAATGGGCGCAATTGCGATCGTTTCATAGGGTACGCGCACGGAGAGAACAATATCTTCGGTTTCGTTTCCCGGTTGCAACTGGACTGGAAGCATCGGTTTACCTGCCCCCCAGTACAGAGTGATTTGGTCGAACGCCGTGGCGCCTGGATAATGAGGGATATCAACTTGTACACCAGGTCGCGCTTCGCTGTAATCGATCAGATCACCGACGGCAGGGTCCAGGATAGGCGCCGGGTAATCAGCAGGAATCTCCTCAAGTAGCAGCAGGATTTCTACCGCAATAGAATCATCTGAAACGTTGCCCGCACGGTCAGTGACGGTGTACTTCACCGATTTTGGTCCTTCGGTAATCGACTCCAGGAAATCCTTTGGAAAATCAAACACGACTTTGTTCAGCCCCATGTCGCTCTCGTCTACGGAGGCTGTCGGGCCGACCGCATCGCCCCAGTAAGTCTGGATAAGGTCGTGCTTGGCCATGCCATTGTAGCCAGCAACTTCGACCTGAAGCTTGTTACCAAGTCTTTCCAGTTCAGCAGCCGTCAGGCCGTTTTGGACTTCGACTGGAAATTGAATGGCAGCCAAATCAGGCTTCCCTGGGGCTGTTCGATCAATGATGACTGGGAAAATCGCAGAGTAGTCTTCTACTCCCGTGGTCGAGCTACGGGTTTTGAAGCCCAGGCTATGGCTCCCTTCAGTTTGAAGATCTGTCGTGAGCTCAAGGGTCAGAGGATCACCCGGCTCTGCAAACTCCGGAATTATTTTTTCAAGTCCCCGTTCTTTCCCGTCCCACATCAATTGATAGAAATAGCCAGGCTCTGCACCCTCCCATACTCTCAAGCCCACAGTGATGGGAGCATCCAATTCAGCCACTGGAATTAATCCAAAGCTATCTTCGTCGTGAAAAGCGACCGCAATATCCGGAGCTGCAATCGGAACTTGCGCACGGTGTGGGCGATTGCGAATGATGGTAGGTGTTCGTTTTGTATTTTTCATATATATCCTTTGTGTTTTCTAATTATGAAGCGGGCGCCGTGGGTATTGATGGCGCCTGGTAGAACAGGTTTTGCCTAGTTCTGAATTAAACTAATCGCAATTTTTTTTAGCTGTCAATATCCTGTAGAAGCAGATTTGTAGGATCGGTTTCAAGACTGTAGGAAGTTTGCCTCTGGATGCGGATAAACCCATGTACCACTTTTTCAAGAACGTTCGACGGCGCCGAATGCTGATCGATGTTTAGGTGGGTGAAGGACTTCATTGTTCTAGGAAATTTCCTACTTTTATTTTTTTATATTTTCAGAAATATTTTTAATCGGATGTGCAGACTTCCAGCCTTTACGTAAAGGAGGCTTCATGGTGGCTGGCAAAATTCTTTTTCCGTTCAGCTTTAATCGCAATATCTTAGCGTTATCTATCGGCCTGTTTTCACCAGCGCTTTGGGCGGAGCAGGCTTTGCTGGAAGATACGGCGCTGCCTGTTAGAGGTGGAGTAGGTACGGAGATGAGTAATCAAGGCACAGAGTTTGTGGTTGTAGACGGTGTCACACACACCGTGGATAGTAGTGATAAGCCCACAAATTATCTCGTCAGGAATAGGGGGCGCCTGAACCTGACTGACGGCGCTACAGCTGAAGAGATACGGGTTGAGAAAGCTACCTTGCAAATCGAATCGAGTACTGTAAGAAAAGGCTTGGAAGTTGCCTCTGGAGATGCAAACATCAGGCACTCAACTATTCAACGATCTGACGGGATTGCTCTCGAGTTGCTTTTAGTGGTGCCTGACGTTCTTATCCCGACTACCGCGCGGGTTGCGAACAGCGTGGTTTCCGGCGCGGGATACGGCGCTTTGGTCGCCGGTAATGGAGAGCTTTGGCTGTCGGGCACACATGTGGAAGGCATCGGTTATTTGCGTGGTGATAATGGGGGGCTGACGTTGAACGGCGGTGCTGTCCATATTACGGACGGTAGCCATGTAATCGGCGACGACCGCGGCATTCATATCGCAGATGGAACGAGGGGGCTGCTCGAACAGAGAAATCGAGTCGAGATTGATAACTCTACGGTTTCGGCTCGAATAGGAGCCGCCATTGAGGTGGGTAAAAATCTGAACACTCAAAAATACCCAGCTATCGCCGATATCTATATCGCCAATAATGCGATGCTGGAAGCAGGTAATGGACGGCTCATTGATGTCAACCAAGAGGGTACTGCGAGTGTAGAAGTCAATAACAGTCGTCTGACAGGCGATTTTGTTGCCGATGACACAAGTGTACTCAACGTCACTCTGCGCAACCATGCCCGCCTGGACGGCAATATCACTAACGGTAACTCGGTCGTCGTCGACTCCAGTGGTCATTGGCAACTTGCCGCTGACAACTCGATCAAGGCGCTCGCGATGGACGGAGGCAGTGTCGGGCTCTCTGAAGATGCTTTCCATGCTCTGACCGTTGGGGGGCTTTCCGGGCGCGGGGTGTTTGATATGCGCATTGACCTGGACAATGGCGTGGGCGATTTGCTCAATGTCGCGGGGGAGGCAACGGGTAAGCATTGGCTCAAGATTCGTAATACCGGCGTAGAGGCGGTTCCGGCGGAATTTGATGCACTGCGCGTCGTACACACTGAGAGTGGTGACGCGGCATTCGGGTTGCTCGGCGGCCGTGCCGACCTCGGCGTTTACTCCTACGCGCTGGAGCAGCAAGGCACCGACTGGTTCATCGTCGGCTCCGGCAAGATCGTCAGCCCGTCGACGCAAAGCGCTCTGGCGTTGTTCAGCGCAGGGCCGACGATCTGGAACAGTGAATTGACCACCTTGCGCAGCCGCATGGGTGAGGTGCGTGGTCAGGAGCAGGGCGGTGGCTGGATTCGCAGTTACGGCAACCGCTTCAACGCGTCGCTGGATTCGGGCGTGGATTATCAGCAGAAGCAGCAAGGGCTGTCGTTCGGTGCGGATGCTCCGATTCCGGTCAGCGATGGGCATCTGTTGGTGGGATTGATGGGGGGTTACAGCAAATCCGATCTGGACATGAGCCGTGGCACCTCGGGTGAGGTGGACAGCTACTACGTCGGCGCTTATGGCACCTGGCTGTCGGACGAGGGTTACTACGTGGACGGCGTGTTGAAGCTGAACCAGTTTCACAACGAATCCAAGGTGGCGATGAGCGATGGCAGCAAGGCCAAAGGCGACTACAGCAACAAGGCCGTAGGCGGCTCTGTGGAATTCGGCAAGCACATCAAGCTGCCTGACGACTACTTCGTGGCACCTTATGCGCAGCTGTCGAGCGTATGGATCGAAGGCGACAGCTACACCCTGGACAATGGCCTGCAGGCCAGAACCGGCCAGACTCAATCGGTACTGGGTAAAGTGGGTAGCACCGTAGGGCGTCAGTTTGCGCTCAAGGACGGTGGTGTGGTTCAACCCTATGTGCGTGTGGCCTTGGCTCATGAGTTCTCCCGTAGCAATGACGTGAGCGTCAACGATCAGCACTTCGATAACGACCTGTTCGGCTCTCGGGCTGAGCTGGGAGCCGGTGTTTCGGTGTCGTTGTCTGAACGCCTGCAGGTGCATGCCGACTTCGATTACATGAAGGGCGAGCATGTCGAGCAGCCATGGGGCGCAAACGTTGGTTTACGTCTTGCGTTCTGATCGTCGGGCATTCGATCGTCTGATCTGATGCGTGTGTTGTTATTGTTGTAAGCGCCCCGGTTACGGCACTGTAACCGGGGCTTTTTTTATGTCGGCGTCAGCCTTGCTGCGCAGAACCTCTTACGGGTGCGGATTGCCTTGACGAAGGGCGCGGTTACGACTTGATCGCCGTTTGGCACTGCCCTTCAAAACGACGGTCAGCACTTCGGAAACGCCCACCAGACGCGAGCGGCGAACGACTTCGTAGCTGACCTCGACAAAGCCGTTTTTATAGTCCGCCAGCGCTGCATGGGCCAGATACTGAGTCAAACGCGGGCCAGTACGATTTTTCGACTCGCCGACCGTGGTGAGGAAGGTGTTGTAACCCCAGCGCATCTTCAATTGATCACCGGCCCAGAGCTTGGGTGAACGGGGAACCTCGATGAAAATGCCGTCGATGAGCTGCTCGCGGGTCACGACCCCGCTCTTGTTGTTGACCAGTGTCGGGGCTGCGAAGACTGGCGTGGCGTCCATGGAAGCTTCATGAGGCTGCCAGGGAAAGCTGGGCACACTGCGCATGTAGTGCTCAAAAATGATTGCGGTTTCGTTCGCAGTGACGTGCGCACAGGGCACCGCCTGAAACTCTTCAAAGTGCGGAATCGAGGGCGCGTAACCTGCCCGCAGTTTCGGCTCTCCACTGTTTCCCATTACCGGATTTTCCGCAGGCTCCTTATCGCTTTCGGGTTTGTTTAATTGTGAATCAATGGGTGTCGGGATGTCCATTTCGTCTTCCATGGAAACTCCTTGGGTTAGCGGGCTGTGATCATGTTTAAAAGCTCGGGTCTATCAACGGGGCGTGTAGACCGGTCCGCTTTCCGCATATGTTCAGTTGCAAAAAAATTACTGTCAATCGATTCAAGCACAGAGGTTTTACATGGCTTTGGAAGTTTAAAAAGGCTATTGAATAGCGCTCGGAAATGTGTGTTTCACGATTTTTTGCCGATTTGTCGGGGTTACAAATATTTATTTATATACATACGTCGCAAAAAATCTGCTTGCCTCTCGGAAACTTCCGACAAATTTGTAGGGAATAAGGAAGTAAAAGTGCCGAAGAAAATTGTAACCATGCAACGTTTTTTTCGAAATAGGCCGGACCTCCACGCAAAAGCGTGGAGGTTTAACTGCCAGATATCCGGATGGATAGTGAAAATAATCCGTTACAATTACAAAAAAACCTCAACTGGTAGCGAAGTGATCGATTCGTTGCCTGCCCGGTCGGTCACGAAGTACTCGATCGTGACATTTTCGGTCCCAACGCTTTGCAAGAATTCACGCCCGAAGGTGATTTCGATCGGTCGCAGGGTGAGTTCATCGGCCTGGACGACATGCAACGGACCATGGGTTTTGTTGCACAAGGTCTGGATGATGTCGCCTTGCTCCATACCTCCGTACCCGGGTACCAGGCCGGTCACTTGATCGCCGAAGGGTTCGGCGGGGAACACCATCGCTGCGAGAAGTGCTGATCCTGGGGCGGTTCGATCGATGCGGATTGAGGTAGCAGAGGAGCTCACGGATACACCACCCGGGAAAGACGTCACTTGATAGGCAACTTGGTATACACCGTCTTTGATCAATTCCTCTTTAGGCAGCGTGAGCATCAACTCTGAACCTTCTTCGGGTTCGGGATCCGGAAGCATTTGAACCTCGCCCGTTAGCGTACCGTTCAACAGGAGTTGGTATCTGTCCATAGGGTGTGCGTAGGACCAGGTTTTAGTTAGAACGGCAATATCATTCTGCGAGTCAACGAGTGAAATCAGGCCGTCCGGTGCGGCCGATGGGACTGAGGGTGCAGCCAGACCATTATTCATTGTTTAATTCCTTTGTTGTTCGCGAGCAGTTATTCACAGCGGTCCGCTTGCAGTTCGCACGGCCGCTGGTTGTTATCAGGTGCTCTAGATCAGCGCCAACACCATCATGGTGTTATTTTTTTTTCGCTATCTGAATTTTAACTAATAGCGATTTGTCTGTTCTGTCAATCCTGCACGCCTCACTAAAACAGCGAAAGTTCGCGCAATGACTAACTTTCGGAAATGTCCTACTTTCTCGCGAACAATAAAAAAGCCCCGACAGGTTAACTGTCGGGGCTTGGGGTATTGCGTGAAGTTGTTAGCGGTTGAAACGCTCCACCAACGAGTATTGCGTATTGGCGGTGTGGGTCAGTTCGGCGCTGAGGGTGGCGGAGCGGCGGGCTTCGTCGGAGGTCTGGTCGGCCAGCTGTGCGATGGTGCTGATGTTGCGGCTGACCTCTTCCGCCACGGAGCTTTGTTCTTCGGTGGCGGCGGCGATCTGGGTGGCCATGTCGGTGATGTTGGCGACGGCGTCGCTGATGCCCACCAGCGCCTTGTCGGCTTCCATGACCTGCTCGACGCCTTCCTCAGCCTGGCGGCGGCCGGTTTCCATTGTCTGCACAGCGTTGTTGGCGGTCTGTTGCAGTTTGGCGATCAGCGAGTGGATCTGACCGGTGGATTCGGTGGTGCGCTGCGCCAGTTGGCGAACTTCGTCGGCGACCACGGCAAAACCACGGCCCATTTCACCGGCACGGGCGGCCTCGATGGCGGCGTTGAGGGCGAGCAGGTTGGTCTGATCGGCAATGCCTTTGATTACGTCGACCACGCCGCCGATCTCGTCGCTGTCCTTGGCCAGCTGGGTCACTGTGAGGCCGGTTTCACCCACCGAGGCAGACAGGCGCTGAATGGCTTCACGGGTTTCGCTGGCGATGCCGCGGCCGCGACGGGTCAGCTCGTTCGCTTGTTGGGTGGCGTCAGCGGTGCGTTGTACATGGCTGGCGACTTCTTGAGTGGTCGAGGCCATCTGATTGATCGCCGTGGCGACTTGCTCGGTTTCCACGCGCTGGCGTTCCAGGCCGTTGGAGCTGGCCTGGGCCAGGCTGTCGGACTGCCGGGCTTGTGAGTTCAGGTGTTCGGCCGTGTCCTGCAGTCGGGTCAGGCAGGTTTTCAGGCGGGCTTCCTGGCTCAGGATGGACATTTCCAGGCGCGCTTGCGGGCCGCGGCTGTCGGTGTACATCTGCGCGATCAACGGGTCGGACGTGGTTTGTTCAGCCAGACGCAGCAGGCGTTTGAGACCCCGTTGCTGCCAGCTCAGACCGAGCAGGCCCAACGGCACGGACAGCGCGGCGGCCAGTGCGAAGCCCCAATGCGAGTTGAGCCACACACCGATCAGGAAGCTCAGCTGGCTGACCATGATGAACGGCAGCCAGTCCTGCAACACCGGCAGCCATTTGTCGCGTCCCGGTACGGCGGCCTTACCGCTGTTCAGGCGCTGATAGAGCGCTTCCGCCCGACGGATTTGTTCGGCGGTTGGCTTGATGCGGACCGATTCAAAGCCTACGACCTGCTTGTTCTCGAAAATCGGCGTGACGTAGGCGTTGACCCAGTAATGATCGCCGTTTTTGCAGCGGTTCTTGACGATGCCCATCCACGGCAAGCCCTGTTTAAGGGTGGCCCACATGTGTTCGAACACCGCCGACGGCACGTCGGGGTGGCGCACGGTGTTGTGTGGCGCCTTGATCAGTTCATCGTGGGAAAAACCACTGATTTCAACAAACGCTTCGTTGCAATAGGTGATCACGCCACGCGCGTCGGTGGTGGAGATCAACCGTTGTTGCGCCGGGAACGTCCGTTCGCGTTGGGTGATGGGCTGGTTATTTCGCATGAGCTGTTCAATCCGGGAAGGCTTTGATGAGTTATCGGCCCGTGAGTCAGGAAATTAAGCGTTTTGTGAACTGCGTCATGCAGCGTGTTGTCCCGGACCTCTGCTCAGCGATCGAACATCGGGTAGGTGAACAGGATGAAATGTGCGAGATTGAGCCCGAAATGGGTAATAACTGCGGCCGGAAGCCCGCCAAAACGGTAGGCGATTCCGTAGCCGAGCCCTGCCATGCCCGCCAGCGCCGCCCATTGCCAGCCTGCGCCGAGGTGCGACAGGCCAAATGCCAGGGAGGCCAAGAGCAGGGCCAATGTCTCGTGATACGGCATGCGCTTGAGCAAACGGGTCAGCCCTCCCTGCAGGTAACCCCGAAATACCAACTCTTCCGTGAGGGTGACCAGCAACAGGTTGTTCAGCGCCCAGATGCCGCCTTGTTCGGGCCATTTGGGTGTCCAGCCAATCAGGCTCATCGACATCGCGGTGATCAGGCACACCACGGTGGCGACAGGCAGCATCACGGAAGTGACGATCACGGCGCGGCGCAGGGCAACGGCGGTGAACACCCACGGACAGGCCAGCGCTATCCAGAAGCCGATCAAGGGCTTGTCGAGGTTGAGGTACATCGAATAGGGCGCGGCTTCCGGGGTGAAGCGCACGGCCGTGATCACCCGAGCGCTGAAAAACCCGGGCAACCAATGACTGGCCAGGCCTGCAGCCAGTGCAATGAACAGCGCATGCCCCAGCGTACGTACAGCCAGGTGTGTGAAATGGCTGACGCAGATCCCTGCCATGATCAACAGCCCGAATGTGACGACCACAGGTGTGCTCAGTTGCCCGTAAACCAGCGCGGGGCAGTAACCGAGGGTGAGCAGCGTCAGTGTGCTCCAGCGGAGCGCCGGCATGAGGTCGTCCTTGAGGGTGGGATAAGGCCGGCGATTTTAGCGTTGATTAAACGCGCATGCTTGTGGGAATCGGCTGAAAGTTGCCGGGGGGAAAGCGTTTTGAGGGTGAAGGGTGTTTATCGAGAAGGCAGAGTTCAAGGGGTGAACCTGTAGGAGCGAGCTTGCTCGCGAATGCATTGGATCAGTGAGCGGGAATGTCTCTGACCTGGCGCCTTCGCGAGCAAGCTCGCTCCCACGGGTTACGGCTGTCTGTGTCCTCGACTATGAAGCGATCAACTGCCGCAAGACGTAATGCAGAATCCCGCCGGCCTTGAAGTATTCCACTTCGTTCAAGGTGTCGATGCGGCACAGCACCTCGACGTTCTCCTGTCTGCCATTCTCACGGGTAATCTGCAGGGTAAGGTTCATGCCCGGTTGCAGCGTGGCGCCGGTCAGGCCGGTGATGTTCAGCACTTCCTTGCCGGTCAGTTCCAGGGTTTTACGGCTTTGGCCGTTCTTGAATTGCAACGGCAATACGCCCATGCCAACGAGGTTGGAGCGGTGGATACGCTCGAAGCTCTCGGCGATCACCGCCTTGACGCCCAGCAGGTTGGTGCCTTTGGCCGCCCAGTCGCGGCTGGAGCCAGTGCCGTATTCCTGACCCGCGACGACCACCAGCGGCGTGCCTTCCTGTTGATAGCGCATGGCGGCGTCGTAGATCGGCAGTTTCTCGTCAGTCGGAACGTGCAAGGTGTAGCCGCCTTCTTCGTTACCCAGCATTTCGTTGCGAATGCGGATGTTGGCAAAGGTGCCGCGCATCATCACTTCATGGTTGCCGCGCCGCGAGCCATAGGAGTTGAAGTCTTTCGGTTCCACACCCTTGCTGCGCAGGTAACGGCCCGCCGGGCTGTCGGCCTTGATGTTACCGGCCGGGGAGATGTGGTCGGTGGTCACCGAGTCGCCGAGGATCGCCAGTACGCGAGCCTTCTGCACGTCGGCAATGACCGGCAACGGCCCGGCCACGCCTTCGAAGAACGGCGGATGCTGAATGTAGGTGGAATCGCCCTGCCAGACGTAGGTCGGGTCTTTGGACACCTGAATCGCCTGCCATTGCTCGTCACCGGCAAACACCTCCGCGTATTCCTTGTGGAACATGCCCGTGCTCACGTTCATCACCGCGTCAGCGATTTCCTTCTGGGTCGGCCAGATGTCGCGCAGGTACACCGGCTGGCCATCGCTGCCTTCGCCCAGCGGCTCGCTGCTCAGGTCGATGCGCACCGTGCCCGCCAAGGCGTACGCCACCACCAGCGGAGGCGAGGCGAGCCAGTTGGTTTTCACCAGCGGATGCACGCGGCCCTCGAAGTTGCGGTTCCCTGAAAGGACCGAGGCCACGGTCAGGTCGGATTGCTGGATGGCTTTTTCGATTGGGTCACGGAGCGGGCCGGAGTTGCCGATGCAGGTCGTGCAGCCGTAACCCACCAGATCGAAGCCCAGGGCATCGAGGTACTCGGTCAGCCCCGCCGCGTTGTAGTAATCGGTCACGACTTTCGAGCCGGGCGCCAGCGAACTCTTCACCCAGGGCTTGCGCTGCAAGCCTTTCTCCACGGCTTTCTTCGCCAGCAGGCCTGCGGCCATCATGACGCTCGGGTTTGACGTGTTCGTGCAGGACGTGATCGCGGCAATCACCACTGCGCCGTTTTTCAGTCGATAGGTACTGCCTTCATATTCATATTCCGCCTCGCCCACCTGTTCGGCGTTGCCGACCGCCACGCCACCGCCGCCTTCACTTTCGAGACGACCCTCTTCGTGTTTGGTGGGTTTAAGGGCAAGGCCGAGGAAATCGCTGAATGCCTGGGCGACATCCGGCAGCGCAACGCGGTCTTGCGGGCGCTTGGGACCTGCAAGGCTGGCCACCACCGAGCTCATGTCCAGTTCGAGCGCGTCGGTAAACACCGGCTCCTGGCCGGGCAGACGCCACAGCCCCTGAGCCTTGCAGTAGGCCTCGACCAGCTTGACCGTATCGTCCGGGCGTCCCGACAGGCGCAGGTATTCCAGCGTCACGTCATCCACGGGGAAGAAGCCGCACGTGGCGCCGTATTCCGGGGCCATGTTGGCGATGGTCGCGCGGTCCGCCAACGGCAGATCGGCCAGGCCATCGCCGTAGAACTCGACGAATTTGCCGACCACGCCTTTCTTGCGCAGCATCTGGGTCACGGTCAGCACCAGGTCGGTGGCGGTGATGCCTTCCTTGAGCTTGCCGGTCAGTTTGAAACCGATCACTTCGGGAATCAGCATCGACACCGGTTGGCCCAGCATGGCGGCTTCCGCCTCGATGCCGCCCACACCCCAGCCCAATACGCCGAGGCCGTTAATCATGGTGGTGTGGGAGTCGGTGCCGACGAGGGTGTCCGGGAAGGCATAGGTGCGGCCGTCTTCTTCCTTGGTCCACACCGTGCGACCCAGATATTCGAGGTTAACCTGGTGACAGATACCGGTGCCTGGCGGCACCACGCTGAAGTTGTCAAAGGCGCTCTGACCCCAGCGCAGAAACGCATAACGCTCGCCGTTGCGCTGCATTTCGATGTCGACGTTTTCGCCGAAAGCCTTGTCATCGCCAAACTTGTCGACCATCACCGAGTGGTCGATCACCAGGTCGACCGGCGACAGCGGATTGATGCGTTGCGGATCGCCACCAGCCTTGGCGACGGCAGCGCGCATCGCCGCCAGGTCGACCACGGCGGGCACGCCGGTGAAGTCTTGCATCAGCACGCGGGCGGGGCGGTACTGGATTTCCCGGTCGGACTTGCGTTCGGTCAGCCAGGCGGCGATGGATCTCAGGTCTTCACCGGTCACGGTCCGGTTGTCTTCCCAGCGCAGCAGGTTTTCCAGCAGCACCTTGAGCGACATCGGCAGCTTGTCCAGATCGCCCAGCGTCTTCGCGGCGTCCGGCAGGCTGAAGTAGTGATAGGTCTTGTTATTGACATCGAGTGTCTTGAGGGTTTTCAGGCTATCGAGCGAGGGCATGACTAACTCCTTGACGGGTCCGCACGGTACGGACGGGTGAAACGAACTATCGGAACGGGCGGTAAGACGGTGTCGTCGAGCGCTCTGCTCGGCGCCTTTTCATGTGCATTGAGTAGTACTGGACCCTGGGGCCAAGCCAGTGGTTCCTGATTCGGCTATCATGCGCCGCTTTCGAGTCATTGAGGTTAATCCTCAAGTATAGGTTGCGCCCGGCCATTGTCCGGTGCGCGAGGAGACCGTCCAGTGAACACCCTTTTCATGCACTGCCGCCCCGGTTTCGAAGGCGAGGTCTGCTCTGAAATCAGCGAGCACGCCGCGCGGCTGAACGTATCGGGTTATGCCAAGGCCAAGCCCAATGCCGCGTGTGCCGAGTTCATCTGCACCGAGCCGGATGGCGCCGAACGGCTGATGAATGGCGTGCGCTTCACCGATTTGATCTTCCCTCGGCAATGGGCCCGCGGCGTGTTCGTCGAGTTGCCGGAAACCGACCGCATCAGCGTCATACTTGAGCATATGGCCGGTTTTGGCGCCTGCGGCAGTCTGTGGCTGGAGGTGGTCGATACCAACGACGGCAAGGAGCTTTCAACGTTTTGCCGAAAGTTCGAAGGCCCGTTGCGCAAGGCGCTGGAGAAAGCCGGGAAACTGATGGATAACCCGAGCCTTCCGCGCCTGCTGCTGACGTTCAAGAGTGGCCGGGAAGTGTTTCTGGGCCTGGCCGATGCCGACAACTCGGCGATGTGGCCAATGGGCATACCCCGCCTGAAATTCCCGCGCGAGGCGCCCAGCCGGTCGACGTTGAAGCTGGAAGAGGCCTGGCACCACTTCATTCCGCGTGATCAGTGGGACGAGCGGCTGTCGGGCGACATGACCGGTGTCGACCTCGGTGCAGCGCCCGGCGGCTGGACGTATCAACTGGTCAGGCGCGGTATGCTGGTGACCGCCATCGACAACGGTCCGATGGCCGAAAGCCTGATGGACACCGGTCTGGTGCAGCACTTGATGGCCGACGGGTTTACCTACAAGCCGCGTCAGCCCGTGGACTGGATGGTGTGCGACATCGTCGAGAAGCCGGCGCGTAACGCCGCCTTGCTGGAGACCTGGCTGGGCGAGGGCCTGTGCCGCGAGGCGGTGGTCAACCTTAAACTGCCGATGAAGCAGCGGTACGCCGAGGTGCGACGTTTGCTCGATCGCATCGAGGAAGGCTTCAAGACGCGGGGCGTCAAGGTTTCAATCGGTTGCAAGCAGCTGTACCACGATCGTGAGGAAGTGACCTGCCACCTGCGACGGCTGGACGTGAAGCGCAAAGCGTGAGACAGGGGGTTCAAACCGTCCGTTGAGGAGTGATCGAGTGCCCAAGGAAAAGTCACCCCGCGCCTCGGTGTTGCAGCACGTCAGCCTCAACGTGCGGCGTCTGCGACACGAAGCGGACTTGAGTCAGACCGCACTGTCGGAGAAGTCCGGGGTCAGTCGGCGCATGCTGGTTGCTATTGAGGCGGGTGAGAGGAATGTCAGTCTGGCGACCCTCGACCGGGTGGCCGAGGCCCTGAATGTGGCGTTCAGCGACCTGATCCAGGCACCGGACGAACGGGACCCTAGCCGCATCAACGAAGTTGCCTGGGCCGGTTCGTTGCCGGGCAGCAAGGCCGTTTTGCTGGCCAAGGCGGGCGCACGACGGGAAGTGGAACTGTGGGAATTCAGTCTTGCCCCTGGTGAGTCCTACGTTTCCGAGGCCGATCCCGATGGCTGGAGCGAGCAGGTCTACGTGATCGAAGGCCGCCTGACCGTCGCCTTGCCGGATGAAACCCGACAGGTCGCCGCCAGCGAGTTCTTCATGTTCGCCAGCAACCGGCCCCATGCCTATCGTAACGAAGGTGATCAGGTGCTGCGCTTTGTGCGCAACGTGGTGCTGTAGAAGGTCGGTGCATCCCATCATCAGCATTCCCGAGCAAGCCGGCTACAGAGTGATGCCCGCTCCAAATCCACAGAACGCTGCGGTTGAGTGTCCACCGCGAATCTGATCTCCCCGCAATATTTTGTAGGAGACGTCGGAGGTTACGACGGTATGGGCCGCACTCGGACGAACGCGGTGTGTCATTCAGCATGGATGTCGCTGACCCACCGCATTCGTCGGAATGCCGCCCAGACCAAGCTCGCTCCCACGGGGTTCGCGTTTGGCTTCATGGCTGTTGCAAGCGCAACACCCGATCAACAGTTTGCCCGCGTTGAATCACCCAACCCCGCCAAAACCCGGCATGCGCCGTGCCTTGCATCCTTCGTACCGCAAAGGACCGACCAATGTCCTGTTTGATTCCCTTCGCACGCTCTTCATAATCAGGCGTGCGCGCCCGTGCCGATGGCATGGCAATGAGTAACGCGAAAAAGGCGAAGAATAATGAGTTCAGAGAACACGCAAGCGGGCGCCGATGTCCTTATCGTCGGCGGCGGCCTGAGCGGCACGATGCTGGCGGTGCAGTTGCTGCGTCTGCCGGGCAGGCGCCGCATCGTGATCGTCGAGTCGCGCAGCGAGCTGGGGCGCGGCGAGGCGTACAGTGCGACCGAACTGGGTCACACGCTCAACGGCAACGCGGCGCGCATGAGTGTCGACCCGGACAACGCGGACGACCTGACCCAGTGGCTCGGTGACTACATCGCCGCAGGCGGCTGGCCCGAGTCGGACGAACAGCATGTGCCGGTGGCCGAACTGTTCCCGCCGCGTGGGATTTTCGGGCTGTACGTGCAGCAGCGTCTGGCTGAAGCCAAGGCTGTCGGTGTGATGCACGGTTCAACGGTCGAGCATGTGCGTGGCGAGGTCACCGATCTGCAGAGCGATACCTCAGGGGTTGCTCTCACGCTGGCGGACGGCGCACGGTTGAACGGCCTTCTTGGCGTGCTGGCGACCGGCATGTTCGCCGCGGCTCGTACGCCGCAACGGGACGCCAACGAGCTCAATGCCGCCGCGGTCGATCCTTGGGATGTCGATGCGATGCGTCACCTGGATCCGGGTGGACGGGTGTTGATTATCGGATCGGGCTTGACCATGGTCGATGCGGTGGTGTCATTAGAGCAGGCCGGGCATCGCGGTCCTATCGACGTGTTTTCTCGCCACGGTTTGTTGCCACATGTGCGCCGTCAGCCGCCGGCCTGGCCGGATTTTCTGGGCGCCGATCCAAGCATTCGCAGCACGCGGCAATTGGTCCGGGCACTGCGAGTGCAATGCTTGCAGGCGATGGCGCAGGGCATCGACTGGCAGGCGCCGCTGGACACCGTTCGAGTGCACATCGCGCGGTTGTGGAGTCAGGCGAGCGATCTGCAGCGTCGTCAGTTCGTTCGCCATGTGCGGCCCTGGTGGGAAAGCCATCACCATCGCTCGCCACCGCCCAGCGCACGGCTGCTGGACCGGCTGGTGGAGGAGGGGCGGCTGAACATTCATGCCGCCTCTTTGCTGAGCGTCGAGGATGCGCACGCGGGGCAGGTGCGGATCAGCGTGCGCTATCGTGGCGATGATCATTCGACGGTCGAAAGCGGCGCGGCGTTGATCAATTCGACCGGTATTCAGTACGACTGGCGCCGGGTCGACCGTCCCTTGCCTCGCCAGTTGCTGGCACGCGGCCTTATTCAGCCAGGGCCTTTGGCGCTGGGTATCGCTGCCGACCCAGGCGGCGCGGTGGTGGACGCGCAGGGGCAGGTGTCTTCCCGCCTGTTCGCCATGGGCCCGCCGTTGCGCGGTCTGTGGTGGGAAAGCACTGCCGTGACCGACGTGGCGTTGCAGGCCAAGGCATTGGCGGCGCGTTTGGTCGCTGGTTGAAACGAACTCGCACAGGAAGCCCGGCAATGTGGCTGAAGTCGGTTTGCTCGCGAATGAACAGGGTCAGACATATCAATGGTGAATGACACACCGCATTCGTCCGAAATGCGGCCCATACCCTCGTAACCTCGGACGTCTCCCACAGGATTTTTGGGTTGCTGGGATGTGTGCGCAGACACGGCATGGGTGTGAGCGAGCTTGGTCTGAGCGGCATTCCGACGAATGCGGTGGGTCAGACATTTCAACGTTGAATGACCCACCGCATGGCCCCCGATTGTGTCGACTTTGACACAAATTTTCATGTTTGCCCTAAAGCCCTATCCGAACGAGCCGAAAGCCCGATATCGCCCCGGTCTTTCCGTCTGAAACACCCGGGTGGATCGACGCGATATCAGGGGCTATGGAGGCGTTCATTCATGTTGAGCTTGAGTTTCAGGAACCCGGCGGACGCCGCGACGCTGGTGCAGCAAACACTTATCAAGAGTCAGCAGGCGGTCGAAGAAACCGCCACGCCCAGCGCGGCCGACCAAGTGCGCCAAGGCATCGAGGTGTTGTTGTCGCCCGAGGCGCAACAGGCGGCGAAGACCGGTGACAAAAACGCAGACATCGACGCGACCAACCTGCCCAAGCGCATCAAGGAACAGTTGAAGATGATCCGCTCGATTCAAGAGCGCATCGCTAAGCGCATGCAAGACATGCAGGCATTCATGAGGGACCGTTCACTGTCGCCGAAGGCGCGTGAAGGCAAGATCCGTCAATTGCAGATGGAAATCATGGCCATGACCAACTCGCTCATTCAGGCGACCAACCAGTTGAACCAGGCCATGCAGCAAATGAAACTGTCATTGGACGACCGTACATTGGCCGCAACGCTGATCAGTCCACAGAACCTTCAGTCCTGATCCAGCAGGCGCGGTCCGGCGCCGCTTTCACCCAGGCTGTCACCCGAGTTGCGTAAGGGGCAGGCGTCCATGGACAGGCAGCCACAACCGATGCAGCCGTTGAGTTGATCGCGCAGCGCCGTCAGGCGGGTGATCCGTTCGTCCAGGTCGGCTTTCCAGCACTCCGAAAGCCTGTTCCAGTCCTCGGTGGTCGGCGGGCGATCGGCGGGCAGGGTATCCAGCGCCGACTGAATGCTGGCCAGCGGGATCCCCAGGCGTTGTGCGGTCTTGATCAGCGCCACGCGACGCAGCATGTCGCGAGGGTATCGACGTTGATTGCCGGCGTTGCGCTGGCTGCTGATCAGGCCCTTGGCTTCGTAGAAACGCAGCGCGGTGATGGCCACGCCGCTGCGCGCAGACAGTTGGCCGACAGTGAGTTCGCGAGTGACCAGCGGGGTATCGGCGCTTCGCATGTGGCTCAGGGCTCTGGAGTTGGTTGCTAAATGATGCTTGACCTCTACTTAGGTGGAGGTTTTACCCTTCGTGGCTTTGGTTCGCAACAGGTACTGCCCGCAATCGCCATCCGTAACAGCACCGCAAGATTCGTCGTTCGCACGATCAGGCCATGAAGCATTCTGTTCAGCGACATCCGTCCATCAGTGGAGAGCGTTCATGACGTCACAAGACTCAAACCTTCCGTTCAGTCAGTTCGTCGAGTTTATGGTTGATCCGCGTCATCAATCGGGCCTGGTGACAGCGCTCAATGAGCGCTTCGAGCGATTCACCCGCACTTACCCCGGCTTCATCCGCGCCAGTGTGCACGTCAGTGAGGATCAGCAACGCGTCCTCAGTCATGTGCTGTGGCAGTCCAAATCCGACTGTGAGAAAGCGTTTGAGAATGCCGAGCAGGGCGAGGGTGATCTGTGGGGCCTGATTCGCGCTCATCGCACCACGGCGATGACCTTCAATGCCTATGAGCTGGTCAGCGAAACGGTCGGGCCGCGTTAAGCATCGGTGGCGATTACGCTTTTGAGCGTTGCAACCTATGGGAGCACGCTCACTGCCACAGGCATGAGGCAAAGCTTCAGGCGATGAGCGTCAAACCGACAAGTGCATCATCCGGTCACCCTGAATCTGTTCGCCAGGGCGGCGTTTATTCACGGCCAGCTCGCCAATCTTGATCAACCGTGCGCGAATCACGTTGCGGCTCAAACCCAGCAGCTGCGCGGTATGAACCTGGTTGTAGTGACTGAAACGATAGGCCGCGCGAAGCAGCGCATCTTCGACCTTCTCGTGCAGCGCGCCGGCCTGCTCTTCGAACAGCCGTTGAAACGCCCGGGCGAGTAACGCATCCGTCGAGTCATCGATGATGGGGGTCGGCTCATCCTGACGTTCGAGCTTGAGGTTCGACAGGCGCAGATCATCGGCTTGAACCACGCCGTTGCGGCAAATCAACAGCGTGTGATGGATGACATTTTCCAGCTCACGGATGTTGCCAGGCCAGCTGTAGGTACGCAGCTTGTGCTCGGCCTCGCTGCTGATCTGGATCGGTCCGCAGCCCAGACGCTGGCTGTAGACCTCAATGAAATGGCGGGTCAGCGGCATGATGTCGCCCGGCCGCTCCCGCAGCGTGTTCAGCGCCAGATTGACCACATTGAGGCGATAGAACAGGTCCTCGCGGAAATGTCCGGCGTTGATTGCCCGTTCCAGTTGCACGTTGGTGGCCGCCAGGACGCGCACGTTGATCGGGGTGCTTTTGCGCGAACCCAGTCGCACCACCTCACGCTCCTGCAACACCCTCAAAAGCTTGACTTGGATCGCCAAGGGGAGGTCGCCGATTTCGTCGAGAAACAGCGTGCCGCCGTTGGCTTCTTCGAACCAGCCAGCCTTGGCGGTCAGGGCGCCGGTGAAGGCGCCTTTCTCATGACCGAACAGCTCGGCTTCCACTAGTGATTCGGAAAATGCTCCGCAGTTCACCGCCACAAAGGGCTGATGCCGACGGCTGCTGAGGTTGTGCACGTGACGCGCGACCAGCTCCTTGCCCGTGCCCGTTTCGCCGATGATGAGGACGCTGGCATCACTGGGCGCCACTTGCTGAATATGGGCCAGCAGCGCTTGGGATTTCGGGTCCTCAAACACCTGCGCGGTGGCGCGAATCGACGTGGCCAGGGCGGGAGAGGGTGGGAGTGTCAATAGCTGCATGGGGATCACTTGTGGTTGAAACGGTACGCTGGCGGTCATGGATGACTCCTTGTCGCCGTGGGGGACGCCTGTCGCCTGAACATGATGCGATCGCCCGGCAAACGGGATTCCCTGTGGGAGTGAGCTTGCTCATGAAGGCTGCGGTACATCCCTGAAGAAAGGTTGGATGTACCGGCCTCTTCGTGAGCAAGTTCACTCCCACCCAGGTTTGCAGGGATTTATTTCTGCGGCGGCAGGTCGTTGGCGATCATTTCGCCGAACGGCCCCGTCAGATTGGTGATGCCGCGACCCGCCAGACTGCGGTATGGCTCAGGCAGCAACGGGAACACCAGTTCGGCGAAGCGGTACGCTTCCTCCAGATGCGGGTAGCCGGAAAAGATGAAACTCTCGATGCCCAGGTCCGCGTATTCCTTAATGCGCGCAGCGACCTCATGCGGGTTGCCCACCAGCGCCGTGCCTGCGCCGCCACGGACCAGGCCGACGCCTGCCCAGAGGTTCGGAGCGATTTCCAGGTTGTCGCGGCGACCGTCATGCAAGGCGGCCATACGGCGTTGGCCTTCGGAGTCGAAACGGGAGAAGGACTTTTGCGCGGCAGCGATGGTGTCGTCGCTGATGTGCTCGATCAGGGTGTCGGCGGCTTTCCACGCCTCTTCGCTGGTCTCGCGCACAATCACGTGCAGGCGGATCCCGAACTTCACGGTACGGCCATTGCGGGCGGCGCGTTCGCGGATGTCAGCCAGTTTTTCGGCGACGGCAGCAGGCGGCTCGCCCCACGTCAGGTACACGTCCACTTGCTCGGCAGCCAGTTCGTGCGCGGCCTCGGAGGAGCCACCGAAATACAGCGGCGGGTAGGGTTTCTGGATTGGCGGGTACAGGGCCTTGGCGTTCTGAACTTTCAGGTGCTTGCCTTCGAAATCGACCGCTTCGCCCTGCAGCACGCGACGCCAGATCTTGAGGAATTCGTCCGTGACTTCGTAACGCTCGCTGTGACTCAGGAAGCTGCCGTCGCCACGGTTTTCGTCAGGGTCGCCACCGGTCACGACGTTGATCAGCAAACGACCGCCTGACAGACGATCCAGCGTCGCCGCCATGCGCGCCGACACGGTCGGCGAGATGATCCCCGGGCGTATCGCGACCAGATAACGGAGGCGTTCGGTCAGCGGCACCAACGCCGAGGCGATCACCCAGGAGTCTTCACAGGAGCGGCCGGTGGGAATCAGTACGCCGTGATAACCCAGGTCATCGGCGGCCTGGGCCACTTGTTTCAGGTAGTTGAGGGTCACCGGGCGCGCGCCCTTGGTGGTGCCCAGAAAATGGCCATCGCCGTGTGTCGGTAGAAACCAGAAAACATCCATGAACAGTCCTTCGAGCAGAATCGGTGGCTTGTGTTGGGTCGGCTGTGCAGGCCAAGTGGGGACTATTTATAGAGGTTGCGATTTATTCCGTAAAAGAACTGAATTCCATATTTTTATAACGCAAAGAGATATACCGGTTTCAAGTCTTGAAACGATTGTTCAAGGCGCGGTGGTATCCTCAGCCGCACGTCCTTACAGGCAAGAAGCGAAAACCGTGAAAGAAGCCGCATGACCTCAAAAAAAGAAGTGGCGCCACTCCCTGAAGACCTGCGGGTCTTCCTCACCGTGATTCGCAAAGCCGGATTCGCCGCCGCTGCGGACGAACTCGGTCTGTCGCCGGCCTACGTCAGCAAGCGCATTCAGATTCTGGAGTCGACCCTCGCCACGCGCCTGTTGCACCGTACCAGCCGCAAGGTCGCGCTGACCGAGGACGGGGAGCGTGTGCAGCGTTGGGCGGTGCGGATTCTTGAGGACTTCCAGCGGCTGCATGATGAATTGTCCGACGCGCATTCGGCACCGCGCGGCAAGTTGCACCTGTGCAGCTCGTTCGGCTTCGGGCGCAATCACGTGGCGCCCGCCATCTCGAAACTGGCTGAGGTTTACCCCGATCTGGAGGTGCGCCTTGATCTGTTCGACCGTGTCGTGGATATCGTCAGCGAAGGTTTCGACCTGGAGATCCGTGTTGGCGATGACATTCCCGGCCAGCACATCGGCCGGCAACTGGTCAGCAATCGGAGGGTGCTGTGCGCAGCGCCGGATTATTTGGCGCGCCGGGGCACGCCACAGCAGCTCACGGACCTCGAACACCACGATTGCCTGGTGATCAAGGAGCGCGACAACGCTTTTGGCATCTGGCATGTCGAGCGCGACGGCGTCCAGGAAAGCGTGAGGGTCAGCGGACCGTTGTCGTCAAACAGTGGCGAGATTGTCCTGCAGTGGGGGCTGGACGGGCGAGGGGTGTTGCAGCGTTCGTTGTGGGACGTCAAACCGTTCCTGGAACAGGGACGGCTGGTGCAAGTGCTGCCGGACTACACCGAAAGCGCCAACGTCTGGGCGGTCTACCCGACGCGGCTGGCCAATTCAGGGAAGCTGCGCGTGTGCGTGGAGTTTCTGCAGGCGCATTTTCAGGGGTTGTCGTTGTAATTCGCAGGGCCTCACCGCTATCCCCGTAGGAGCGCACGAGCCATGCGAGGCCGCGATCTGGCGCGAAGCGGCAGTGAAACCATTTTACGCGTTGTGCCAGGCAGTTTGCGATTGCGTGATTTACGACTGCTGCGCAGCCGATCGCGGCCTCGCATGGCTCGTGCGCTCCTACAAAGTATCGAGGTGTGTCAGAGCCAGGGATTCTCGGCCAGGTGTTTCTGCTGGAACGCCAGTATCTGCTCGCGCTTTTGCAGCGTGCTGCCGATCGCGTCCAGCCCCAGCAAAAGCGCGTTCTTCCTCAGTTCGTCGATCTTGAACGGCATGGTGCGGCCGTCCTGTAAACGAATCTCCTGCGCCTCTAGGTCCACCTCAATCTGTGCAGTGTCTTGCTGGCTGATCAGTTTGCCCAACACCTGAACCTGCGGCTCGTCCAGCACGATGGTCAGCACGCCGTTGCGCTGGCAGTTGTCGTAGAAAATCCCGGCGAAGCTGCTGCCGATCAGCGCTTTGATCCCCATCTGCTTGAGGCCCCAGACCGCATGCTCGCGGCTTGACCCGCAACCGAAGTTCGGCCCGGTCACGAGGAACTTCGCGCCCTGCCAGCCCGGCTGGTTGAGGATGAACTCGGGGTTGGGTTCGCCCGACGGCAGAAAGCGCAGGTCGAAGAAAAGGCCGCGGTCCAGCCCCGCCCGGTCAATGCCTTTGAGGAACTGCTTGGGCATGATCACGTCGGTGTCGATATTGGCCGCCAGCATCGGCGCGGCCTTGCCGCTGACTTGGATGAAAGGCTCCATCTCAGAAACTCCCTTGCAGGCTGCGAACGTCAGTCAGGTGACCGGTAATGGCGGCCGCGGCGACCATCGCGGGGCTCATCAAGTGGGTGCGCGCGCCAGCGCCCTGACGGCCTTCGAAATTGCGGTTGGTGCTGGAAGCGCAGCGGTCGCCCGGGGCAAGCACGTCATCGTTCATCGCCAGGCACATGGAGCAACCCGACTGACGCCACTCGAAACCGGCATCGCGGAAAACCGCGGCCAGCCCTTCGGCTTCGGCCTGGTCACGCACGGCGGTGGAACCGGGGACGATCATCGCCCGCACATGGTCGGCGACGTGTTTGCCGCGCACGACCTTGGCGGCGTCGCGCAAGTCTTCGATCCGGGCGTTGGTGCAGGAGCCGATAAACGCGTGGCTGATGACGATGTCGCTCAGCGGCATGCCGGCCTCAAGGCCCATGTAGGTCAAGGCGCGGCGCATGTCCTGGCGCAGGATCGGGTCGGCGATGGCCTCCGGGTCCGGCACGCTGCCATTGATGGCGCTCGCCTGGTCCGGGCTGGTGCCCCAGGTGACCATCGGTTCGAGGTCACGAGCGTCGAGGTGGATCTCTCGGTCGAACACCGCGTCAGGGTCGCTGTGCAGGTGTTTCCAACGGGCGACGGCACGCTCCCAGAGTTCGCCCTTCGGCGCACGGGGTTTGTCCTTGAGGTAGGCGAAGACTTTGTCGTCCGGCGCCATGAAGGCACCGCGCGCGCCCGCTTCGACGGCCATGTTGCAGATGGTCATGCGCGCTTCGACGCTCAGCGCCGCAATGGTCGAGCCGGTGAACTCGATGGCGTAGCCGGTGGCGCCCGATGCGCCGATCTTGCCGATCAGCGCCATGATCACGTCTTTCGACGTCAGCCCGCTGGACAGGCCGCCCTCGACCGTCACACGCAGGGTTTTCAGGCGTTTGTAGACCAGTGTCTGCGAGGCCAGCAGGTGCTCGATTTCCGAGGTGCCGATGCCGAAGCCAAATGCGCCCAACGCGCCGTACGTGGTGGTGTGGCTGTCGCCAGCCGCAATCACCATGCCGGGCAGAATGAAGCCCTGCTCGGGGGCGATGACGTGTTCGATGCCCTGACGCTTATCGAGCACGTCGAACAGTTCAATCCCGAATTTTTCGCAGTTGTCGGCCAGGTAGGACACTTGCAGTGCGCCCCCCGGATCGGCCATGGCGGCGACACGTTGCGGCGCGGTGGGGTTGACGTGATCGACCACCGCCAGCGCGGTTTCAGGCCGCCAGACATCCCGGCCCGCTTCGCGCAAACCGCTGAAGGCCTGGGGGCTGGTGTATTCGTTGATCACCTGGCGGTCGATGTAGAGCAGGACATGGCCCTGATCATCGAGGGTGCACACGGCGTGCGAGTCGATGTGCTTGT
>Ga0308163_10000763_pt1 | contig 45498 bp, 42 predicted proteins | sample PhyTR1_FD_201037 | JGI IMG/M metagenome (GOLD analysis project Ga0308163, IMG submission 201037) | Phyllosphere microbial communities from UC Gill Tract Community Farm, Albany, California, United States - DLSLT.R1 | ecosystem: Host-associated > Plants > Phyllosphere > Unclassified | place: USA... | reverse complement strand
ATTACCGGTAATTATCGCTCATTAGGTCGTCTTCGAAGGCTTTTCGTACCTGACATGGTGCCTGCCAGACAACGGAAACTTCCTAACCGAATATTATAGCGATTTTTACTGCGTCGCAATAGGACAAAGAGCCGTTCTCACAACTATTTTGCGGTATCGCAACATTTCGCTTTCGACTTCAGTTTAGGGAAGCCGGCACCGAACCAGAGTTCGCTTCGAACACCGCATTTTACCCCTAACTGCTCAGAGTCCTGTTGAGTTTGCTAACAATCCGGGCCCTGATTCGTCCCAAATTGTAAGGAAACGTTCCAAAGAGGTGTTTATATCAGCCGGATTGTCGAAAACTGCTTCACCACGGAAATGATCTGAATGGTAACGCCGGACCAGGTGATGATCGTCGGCGATGCAGAACGAGTCAGTTAGTTGCCGTAGCGACTGACTAGTGCGCCGAATCTGCACCGCATGGCCGTAATCCTTATCAAACGCAAGAAACGCGGCGCCTCCCGCTCCAGCGTGCGACCGTCGTGCGCCACCAGTTGTAGCTGGCCGCCACCCTTGAGAAAAGCGCGCAGCAGCGCGTCGGTAGCGCTGCCGCCCAGGTTCCAGATGGCGAAATCGGGATCGAACAGCCGTAGCGTGCGCTTGGCGCGGGCCAGGCAGGAAGCCAATTGTTCGACAAACCCACCCTTCGTCGCAAAGGGAAATACTTGCCTGTCCATCCGGCCTCCGCCAAGTTTGATCAGCCCAGTTCGATCCAGCCGTCCTGGTACCACGTGTACAGCGCATCCATCACGTCGTCGGACGCCTGCGCCAGCTCGGCGCCGGTCAGCGCGCGATTATTGGCCAGCAATTCCAGCGCCACCTTGTCGGCGCGGCCGATGCCGAACGATTCGCCGTTGATGAACACGTGCTTGCCGCGATACAGCATTTGCGTCTTGCGCGACAGCGACAGGCCCTTCTTCGCGGCAGCCTCGCCGAACTTGCCAAACGTCAGCGGTTTGGCCGGCCCGGTGAAGAACACGTTGTGCTTGGGCTCGGACATATACTCGCCCAGGAAAATCGTCACATCCTCTTCGGTGAAGCGGACCTTGTTGATTTCCTCGGTGATCGTGTCCAGCATATGGCGCGGGATTTCGGCCGGCTTGGCGGTCGCTTCCAGCTCCGGATCGGCGTAGCGGCCCGGCAGGTCGATCGAATCGGCCATGAACTGCAGGAACGCCTCGCCCAGCTCCTGGTACGACGGCGAGCGGAAGCCGATCGAATAGGTCTGGCAATCGCCGATGGCCACGCCGTCGTGGGCATAGTGCGGCGGCAGGTACAGCATGTCGCCCGGATTGAGGACGAACTCCTCGTTCGGCGTGAAATTGGCCAGGATCTTGAGCGGCAGGCCGTCGACCAGGCTCAGGTCCTTCTGCGGGCCGATGCGCCAGCGGCGCTGTCCCTGCGCCTGCAGCAGGAACACGTCGTAGGAATCGAAATGCGGGCCGACGCCGCCGCCGTCGGTGGCAAAGCTGACCATCAGGTCGTCGAGGCGGGCATCGGCGATGAAGCGGAACTGGCGCAGCAGCGCGTCGGCCTTGGCGTCGAACAGATTGACGCCCTGGACGAGCAGGGTCCATTCCTTCTGCGTCAGCGGCGGCAGGGTTTCCAGCGGTCCGTGCTGCATCGACCATTGGCCGTCGACTGCCGCGATCAGGCGCGATTCGGCGTGGTTGGTGGAGGCCAGCTTGGTCAGCGCGTCCAGGCTCAGCAAGGGCTTGAAACCGGGAATGGCGTTACGGATCAGGAGGGGCTTTTTGTGCCAGTAGTCGCGCAGAAACTGCGCCGGCGTGATGTCGCCGAGGAGCGGTAATTTTTTCATACCGCATTATAAACCCGCACCCCAATCAGAGGGGTCGGACCCGGCGGGGTCCGACCCCGGCGGTTCGCGCCGTGCGGGTGGCAGCGGCCGAGCTCCGGTATTACGCGGTTGCGCATGCACGCTCCGGCGTGGCGCGGCCCGCCGGACGAATAAAGGTATAATCTGCCTGCTCATAACAGAAAGGAAATTCAAATGAAGATTGCCAAGAACACGGTCGTGACTGTGAATTACAAACTGTCCGATGCACAGGACAATCTGATCGAAGACGGCCGTCAACCGATGGTCTACCTGCACGGTGGCTACGAGAACACCCTGCCAAAAATCGAAGAAGAACTGGACGGCAAGGAAGTCGGCTATTCGTCGATCATCCAGATCGAGCCCGAAGACGCGTTTGGCGACTACGACGCCGCGCTGGTCAAGGTAGAGCCGCGCAACCGCCTGCCGGAGCCGCTGGAAGTGGGCATGCAGTTCGAAGGCATGCCGGACGGCGACGACGCCGATGAAGCGATGATCTTCACCGTCACCGATATCGCCGACGACAAGGTCGTTTTGGACGGCAACCATCCGCTGGCCGGCATGGCGCTGCGCTTCTCGCTCAATGTCACCGAAGTGCGCGAAGCGTCGGACGAGGAAATCGCCCACGGCCACGTGCACGGCGCCCACGGCCACCACCACGGTGACGAGGACGACGAAGGCGAAGAGGGCGATCACGTCGCCATTCACCCGATCCACTAATCTAGTCGATCAAGGCGTCGTCTCGGCGCCGCCGCCCTTGATGCTGAACAGGGCGGCGGCGTCGGGATTGACGCGCACCTCGGCCGATTCGGCCACCACGCTCAGATGCCCCACATTGCCGTGCCAATCGATGGCCGGATCGGTCTTGCCGGCGGCGCCGTTCTGGGCCTGGGCCTGGGTCTGGGTCGGGACCTGGGTGTCCACCAGCAGCACCTTTCCCTTGAATTTTTTAGCCAGCGTATTGATTTGACGCCGTGGCTCGGCGAAGCCGTCCTGTTTTGACTCGAAACGCGGCAACAGCGAAAATCCTTCCTCCTCCTGCAACCCGACGGCGCCATCCGAAAACAGCACCAGGCCGTGCATTTTCTGGCGCGCGGCCAGCGTAAACAGGCGGTGCAGCCAGGCGCGGTTGGCGACCAGGCGGTCCTCGTATTCGCTGTTGCGGCCAGCCTCCGGCCGATAGTGGTTGTTATTGGCCGGTAGATTGATCGTTGCGAACAGCACCTTGCCGTACTCCCAGTGCGCGTTCTCGGCGTAGCTGCGGAATTTCGCGGTGCTGGACAAGCGCGTCAGCTGCATGCGCTGCGCGCCGAGCGATTCCGGCTCGCCATAAAACAGTTCGCGCAGGCGGTTCAGGCGTTCGATCGCGTTCGAGCGACCGGCCGAATTGAGGCAGGCGCTCCAGTCGCTGCCGGCCAGCGACACCACCACCGGCGCGGCCGCATCGTCGAGGATCGCGTGGCGCGCGGCGTACAGCCTGTCGCTGCAAGGCTCCTTGTCGCCCTTGATGCCGGTGGCGACGATGAACGCCGGATCGCTCTGCACCGCGGCGGCGATGGCGCGCTTGAGGGGCGCCTCGTCGGCGCCGCTCTTGAACGGATGGCCGATGACCGTGAACTGGAATCCCTTGCCGGCCGATGACGATGCCGCGTGCGCGTGCGCCGCCGCGACGGCCAGCGCGACGGCCAGTGTGACCCCGCGCACGCAGGACAGCCCGGACGCGGCGCGCCTCATGCCTGCGCGGTCTCCGTCAAGCGCTTGAGCTGATACAAGCGGTCCAGCGCCTCGCGCGGAGTCAGCGCGTCCGGGTCCAGATCGTCGAGCGCGTCGAGCAGCTCGCGCATGGCAGGTGTTGGACTGGCGTTGTCGTCGGTCGATGGCGGGGTGTCGAGCGGCTCGTCGTTGGCGTCGGCGGTTGGCGCCGCGAACAAATCCAGCTGCGGCGTGGCGTCGAGCGCCTGCGCTTCGAGGCGCGCCAGGTGCTTGCGCGCCGCCTTGATCACCGTCTGCGGCACGCCGGCCAGCTGCGCCACCTGCAGGCCGTAGCTCTGCGACGCCGGGCCGTCCTGCACCGCGTGCAGGAACACGATGCTGTCCTTGTGCTCGACCGCCGACAGGTGCACGTTGGCCGCCGTCGGATGGCTCTCCGGCAGCTGCGTCAGTTCGAAGTAGTGGGTGGCGAACAGCGAGAAGCTGCGGCTGGTGTCGATCAGGTGGCGCGCGATGGCCCACGCCAGCGCCAGGCCGTCGAAGGTCGAGGTGCCGCGTCCCACTTCGTCCATCAGCACCAGCGAATGCTCGGTGGCGCCGTTGAGGATCGCCGCCGATTCGGTCATCTCCACCATGAAGGTGGAACGGCCCCCGGCCAGGTCGTCGGTGGCGCCGATGCGGGTGAATATGCGGTCGATCGGGCCGATCGTCGCGCTGGTCGCCGGCACGTAGCTGCCGACATAGGCCAGCAGCGTAATCAACGCCACCTGACGCATGAAGGTCGATTTACCGCCCATGTTCGGACCGGTGATCAGCAGCAGGCGGCGCTCGTCGACGAAGCGGCAATCGTTGGCGATGAAGCGTTCGATCTGGTTCTCCACCACCGGGTGCCGGCCCTCGACGATGTTGATGCACGGGCCGTCGACCAGCTGCGGCGCGCACCAGTTGTGGCGCAGCGCGTGATCGGTCAGCGACACCAGCGCGTCGAGCTGCGACAGCGCCTTCGCGATCGTCTGCAGGCAGCCGATGAACGGCGCCAGGTCGGCCAGCAGCTGATCGTAGAGCATCTTCTCGCGCGCCAGCGCCTTGTCCTGCGCCGACAGCGCCTTGTCCTCGAATGCTTTCAGTTCCGGCGTGATGTAACGCTCGGCGTTCTTCAAAGTCTGGCGGCGGCGGTAATCGTCCGGCACCTTGGTGGTCTGGCCGTGCGTGACCTCGATATAGAAACCGTGCACCTTGTTGTACTCCACGCGCAGGTTGGCGATGCCGGTGCGGGCGCGCTCGCGCGTCTCCAGGTCGACCAGGAACTGGCCGGCGTTCTCCGACAGTGCGCGCAGCTCGTCGAGCTCCGCGTCGAAGCCGCGCGCGAACACGCCGCCGTCGCGCACCATGTTGGCCGGCTCCGGCGCCACGGCGCGCACCAGCAGGTCCAGGCACTCCTCGGGCGAGGACAGGTCGGCATGGATTGCGCTGAGCAAACCATGCGGATCGGTCAGCGCGCGCTGCAAGCCGTGGCGCAGCGACGGCAGCTGCTTGACGCCATCGCGCAAGCTGGCCAGGTCGCGCGGACGCGCCGACAGCAGCGCGATGCGCGTGGTGATGCGTTCGATGTCGGGCACCTGCGCCAAGGTGTGCGACAGGCCGCCGGTGGCGTCGGCCTGCGCCAGCGCGGCGATGGCCTGATGGCGCGAACGGGCGATGCCCTGGTCGCGGCGGGCGTGGTGCAGCCAGTAACGCAGCAGGCGCGAGCCCATCGCCGTGCGGCAGTGGTCCAGCAACGAGAACAGGGTAGGGGACTCCTGGCCGCGTATGGTCTCGGTCAGCTCCAGGTTGCGGCGCGTGGCCGCGTCCAGGCCGATGAATTCGCTCTCGGTCTCGGTGCTCAGGCTGCGCACGTGCTGCAGGCCGCGGCCCTGGGTCGACTGGGCATAGCGCAGCAGCGCGCCGGCCGCGCCGAACGCCGCGCCCAGGCCGTCGGCGCCAAAGCCGGTCAACGTCGCCACGCTCAATTGATCGAGCAGCGACTTGTGGCCGGTGACGACGTCGAAGTGCCAGTCCGGCACCCGGTTGACGTGGCAGCTGACGGCTTCCTCGAACAAGTCGGCGTTATCGCCGCGCAGGATCTCGGCCGGCGCAATGCGTTCGAGCTCCTGCTGCATGCGGGTGTTGACGGTGCGGCTGTCGCCGGAGAACTCCATCAGCTTGAGCGAACCGCTGGCCAGCGACAGCCACGCCAGGCCGGCGGTGCACACTTTGCGCTGGCTGATGATGCACATCGCCAGCAGCGGACGCTCGGCCTTTTCCGGCAGCAGGTCGGCGTCGGTCAGGGTGCCCGGGGTGACCACGCGCATCACCTTGCGCTCGACCGGGCCTTTGCTGGTGGCCGGGTCGCCGATTTGTTCGCAGATCGCGCACGACTCGCCGATTTTGACCAGCTTGGCCAGATAGCCTTCCAGCGAATGGAACGGCACGCCGCACATCTTGATCGGCTGCCCGCCCGACGAACCGCGCGCGGTCAGCGTGATGCCGAGCACGCGCGACGCCTTCTCCGCGTCCGAATGGAACAGCTCATAGAAGTCGCCCATGCGGTAAAACACCAGCATGTCCGGATACTCGGCCTTGATGCTCAGGTACTGCTGCATCATCGGCGTGACTTTTTCTACGGGACTGTTCTTGACGGCGGCAGCGTTAATTTCGTTGGGGACGGTGGTCATTGGTTCTTTTTCGGCGGTGCGATGAGTCTGGTTTTGCCGGGGCGTAACGCCCGTGGCGCGTAACCCGACATTCTACCGCTTTTCGAAGGCGGTCCAGCGCAGTTGGACTGCGGCTCCAGTCTCATGGCGATAGTCGACCGCCGCAGCGGTGGCGCGATTCCGCTGCGCGGCGGCGATGTCGATGCAATTTTCTAATCGACAGCGGCTATTCGATGCGCCTTATAAAAATGCAAACAAAAGAGATGGGCTGTTGTATCAAGCCACAGGTTTGCATTTAACCATTGCGGTGATTCTAATCGGCATAGTGCGCTTGAGCCGAACAGAATATGCCGCAATGTAAGTTGTCCAGAACCACACATCGCTAACCAATGGAATACGATCATGATATTTTCTAAGTTGACAATTCTCGCCCGGCTCGCAATCGGCTTTGGGATCGGGCTTGTAATTCTAATCATTGTTTCGCTGTCAAGTCTTGGTAAACTGGCAGCGTTGAATGAATCACTGATCATGACGGTGGATTTCAACGGCACCGTGTCGAATATTTTGTCCCAGGCGTTGGGCGAAGCGCAAAAAGCCTCGTCGGCCATGCGTAATGTCATTGTCCTGACCGATGTTCCGAACATGACGAAGGAGAAGGAGGCATTCGACAAGAGTTTGCAGGCCTACGACAGCTACTCGGCAGACCTGAATAAACTATTCCTCACAGATCCCAACGCCAGCGCCGAGGAAAAAAACTTTCTGGTGAAAATGGCCGAGGCGATAAGCACGGCGATGCCATTGATCAAAAAGGCCTTCGATCTGGGTTTAGCCAATGACCCCAAAGCGCCGGATGTATTGATGGGCGAGACGGGCCGGCGCTGGATAAATGGGTGAATTTACTGATTGAATTCAGGGACTATGAAATAAAATCCAGTAATGAAACGGCCGCCGAGGCGCATGCGCAATATGCGCGCAGCGGAATACTCATTATTGTTATTTCGCTCATTGGTGTTGTGACGTCGATTGCCGCCGGCGTCGCCATTGCCCGCAGTATTTTGAAGCAGTTGGGCGGCGAACCCACATAAGCCATGTCTGTCGCAAAAGATATCGCTAGCGGCAATCTGGATACCGACATCCAGGTGCGCGAAGGCGACGGCACCAACTTGATGTCTTCCATGAAGTTGATGCGCAATCAATTGGCGGAAATAGTCGGCCGCGTCCGCACCGGCACCGACACCATCGCCACCGCGTCGAATCAGATCGCGGCGGGTAACCTCGACCTGTCCTCGCGCACCGAAGAGCAAGCCAGCTCGCTGGAGGAGACGGCTTCGTCGATGGAAGAGCTCACCAGCACGGTCAAGCAAAACGCCGACAACGCCCGGCAGGCCAACGCGCTTGCCGTCTCGGCCGCGGAGGTGGCGGTCAAGGGCGGCACCGTGGTGGCGCAGGTGGTCGAGACCATGGCCTCGATCAACGAGTCGCCCAAAAAGATCGTCGATATCATCGGCGTCATCGATGGCATCGCCTTCCAGACCAGTATCCTCGCGCTGAACGCGGCCGTGGAAGCGGCGCGCGCCGGCGAACAGGGGCGCGGCTTTGCCGTCGTCGCCACCGAAGTCCGCAACCTGGCGCACCGTTCCGCCGCCGCCGCCAAGGAAATCAAGGCCCTGATCGACGACTCCGTCACCAAGGTCGACGCCGGCGGCAAGCTGGTGGACGACGCCGGCGTGACGATGGCCGATATCGTGCAGTCGATTACCCGCGTGACCGACATCGTCAGTGAAATCGCTTCCGCCAGCGTGCAGCAAACCATGGGCATCGAGCAGATCAATTCGGCGATTTCGCAAATGGATGAGGTGACCCAGCAGAACGCGGCGCTGGTGGAACAGGCTTCGGCCGCCGCCAGCTCCATGCAGGAGCAGGCCAAGGATCTGTCCCAGGTCGTCAGCGTCTTCAAGGTGGGACACAGGCCCATGCCGCCGCTCAAACGGCCGCGTCCTCGGCTGTGCGCGCGGTCGCCGCACCAGCGCGGGCGCCACGCGCGGCGGTACTGCCAGCGCCTGCCGCGCGCAGCGCGAAAATGACGGCGGTGAAACACGACGTGGAAGAGTGGGAACAATTTTAAGCAACGCCGGCGTCGGTTTGGGTGACTTTCCTTATCAACACCCCGTGTCGACACCAGCAGCGCGCGTGCGTCATGGCAGCGCGCCATCGCGGCCACCGAAGGCTCGTCGCGTGCCTTTGCCGTCGCCCGGGTCGGCGGCCGGCCTTCCACCAAATCAATGCACGATTAGACCGGACCTTTCGACAGTCTGGCACCAAATCCGCGCCCGCGCCGTTGTCCGGCGTCCCGGGACAGGCCTGGCGTTAGGCCCATCTCGTCTTTAGATTTGACCGACGCTGCGACCCAGGCGGCCCAACGTCCAAAATTCGCCTTGTAAAACACCGGATCGCTGATAGACTTAGAAGGTTGGATGTTGCAATTTAAACAATTTAAACAATTCAATCACCGAGCGGGGTGTCATATGACTTTCAGAGCGAAGCGTGTACGAATACAAATCCCTTGCGGCGGGTCCGGTTCGATCGTGAATCCGGACGACACCGCCATTTTCGCCGGATGTGACGCCGGCTGTAGCGACTCACCGCAGTCTGCGGTTTGTCCACCGATTCCGCCGCCGCCAGCGCCCCAGCCGCCCTGCGGCGTGCCCAGCAATCTGTTCGGCATCAATCCTTGGGACGAGGTGGTTCTTCCTGCGGAGCCCGCGCTGTTCTCGCCGGAGGATCTGCCCTTGCTCAGGGAGCAGCTTGAGTTGAGGATGAAGATGCTTGCGCTCGCTGACGACGCCACCGCGCTGGCACGCAACCGGGTGCGGTCCAAGCTGGCCGATATCGCCCAGGCCGAAGAGGAATTGAAGAACGACGGCAACGTCTGACCGTCGCACGAAGCGCCATCCCATGCCGTCCGCCTTCTACGAGACCGCACTGTTTCGCGCCAGTCCCAACTACAAGTTGGTGGCGGTCGACCGCCTCGCGGAGCAAGAGCGCCGCAGCCTGGAAGCGGCTGACGATGGCGACGACCTGTACGGCGCCTTGGTGCCGCAAGGCGGCACGGGAGCGTTGCGCGCGGCCTCGTGCGACACCGCATTGCTGTTCCTGGCGCTCGCCGAGCCGGGAGCGTTGCCGCGCTTTGCGCTGCGCCGCCTTGGCGCGGAAACGCACACCGTTATCACGCGGCTGCTGCTCGACGGCGTGCTTCAGATCTCGCTGGATGGCCAGTTCCGTGGCGGTGCACAGGTCGCTGGACTGTCGGCCCCGCCTCCTCACGGCGGACCGGCCGATCTCGGCGTGGCCGCGCTGCGCTACGGGCAGGAATTGTGCGGCCTTTCCGACACCGAGCTCGGTCGCCGTTTGTACTTCTATGGTCGCAAGCCGCTATCGCCGCGCCTCCAGGCGCGCCTTGGCGACGGTTACGCCTGCGCGCGCTTCCTTGGCACGCATGACGACGGCGCGCCGGCGCGCTTGTTGCGCCGGCGTTATGCGCAGGTGCCGCCGCCGCCGGGTGGCGCGCCACACTGGTGGCAGTGGTTGTCGACGACCGAGCCGCCGTGCAACAGCGACCGGCGCGCCGGGTACAAACTCTATCTGAGCCCGCAGATCGACGACACACCTGCGGCGCTGTCGATACTGATCGGTGTGCTGCCCCAGGCGCGTGGCGTCACCGGCTTCAAGGTCGGGGTCGGATTAGAGGGCCTCTGCCGGCCGGACAAGATAGTCGTGTATTTCACCGAGCTGGACGATCTGTTCCGCTTTGCCGGCCGGTTGCGCCGCCTGCTGGCGGGTTGCGCGGCGCACGGGGTGCCGTTTAGCGCCGCCGCCTCGGACGACGCACTGCTGTCCTGGGGCGCCGATCCGCCGCGCGGCGCCATCGACGGCGCCCGCGCGACAAGCTGGCGCATGTGGGTGGCCTGCAGGCTGGCCGAGTACCTGGTCGCCGCGCGGGCGGCGCCGGCGCCGGCGCGCGAGCCGTGGCAATACGCGCTCGAACGCCTGGCGTTGGCCGGGATCGACACCGGGACCTGGATCCCCGCCAATGGCATGTGGCCGACAGCATTGGAGCTGGCATGAAGGCGGCACGCGAACTGATACTGCCCGGTACGGTGGCGGTGGCGCCGGTGGCGGCGTTGCCGCCGCAAGCGCGTCTGGCGCTCGAACACGAGCCGGGCGATTTCCTGGTCACACCGGGCGGTGCGGCGTCGCTGGTGGTCGACGCCGACACCGCCGCATTGCTGGAGTGTTTCCGCTCGCCCGCGACCGTGGTTGACGCGCTGTTGACGTACTGTCGCGCGCGCGCACTGGACCCGGTACGCATGCTCGACCAAGCCTTGCCGGTGTTGGCCGAGCTGGTTGAGGCGGGCGCGCTGGTCGATGCCGACCGGTCTTTGGCGCCGGCGTCCGGCGGCGCGCGCAGGCCATGGCGCGCCTATCGCTACTACGACGTGTATCACAAACAGTTCAGCGCCGACGAATGCCGCGCGATCGTGGCGTTGCACGAGGGCACGGACATGATGACCAGCCGCATGGACTACCCGTCAGGCGAGCCGGTCAGGGACTGCAACCTGTTCTGGCTGCCGCGAAACGAGCACACCGGGTGGATATATGCCCGCCTGTGGCAGGTGGCCGCGCGCTTTAATCAGGCCTATCAATTGGCGCTGTCGCCGGCGCGTGAGATGGGCATGGCCCAACTGACCCGTTACACGCCGGGACAGCAGTACAACTGGCATATGGACCTTGGTCCCGGCCAGGCCAGCTTGCGCAAGATTTCGCTGGTGCTGCAACTGAGTGCTAACCAGGACATGCGGGGCGGGGGACTTGAAATCTTTCTCGGCGACAGCACCGACAACCATGTCGCCGCCGACCTTGGCGACGTCGTTGTATTCCCGTCGTTCGTCATGCACCGGGCCGCGATGGTCACCGCCGGCCTGCGCTGGAGCTTGGTACTTTGGCTCAACGGCCCTGAGCCGGTTCGCTAGCGCGCCGGCGCCGTCCACCGCTCGTCCTCGAAAAACGGCATGCAGGCGAACGCGGGTGCGGCGAGGTCGGCGGCCAGCATGGCGATACCGAGCTCGCCGTGAAACAAGCTGTTGGCGTGGTCGGGCGCAATGCCGGGCGCGGCGGCGGCCCGGCGCGCCAGCAGCGCCGCGCGCGCGAGCCAGACCGGCTCGCCGCACCAACGGTACAAGCGCAACAAGGCGTATGCCCGTCCGGCCAGGCCGCAGCACAAATCGCCCGGGGCGTCGGTCGGCCCCTGGTAAGCGTGCCAGGCGGCCTGGCGCGCCAGGCGCCCGCAGTCGATGCCGGCGTCGGGCAGGCCGCTTGCCGCCGTCCAGAGGTGGACGTAACCTGCGGCGCCGTTGCACCAACTGGCGGACAGCACGCCTTGGCCGTGGGCGTCCCCGGCCCTGCGCGGCCAGTACAGCGCGCGGCCGACGGGCTGGCCGAGCGCGGCCAACTGTGCCAGATGCGCGCGCAGTGGCGCCGGCGCCGCTTCGTCGGCAGCGGCGCACCAACGCAGCGTGGCATACAGATAGCCACACCAGCCATGCGCCGCGCCCAGGCTGTCCTCCAGCGCCGGACCGCTGTCGAGCCGTGCCCACAACCGGCGCGCCAGGTCGCTGCCCAACGTCAGCAGCGCGGCCCGCGCGGCGGGCGCCGGTCTAACGTCGAGCAACATGGCGCAACCGATCAGCAATCCGGACCAGCCGAACGCGACATCGATGCGGTCGCAGGCGTCGGCGGCGGCGGCATACGCCGCGACCGCCTGGTGCAGCGCGGCGTCGTCGCCGCGCCCGTGGGCGATCAGCGCTTGGGTGCAGTGTAGGCCGCAGGCGTGGTGGAACAGCGAGCTGTGCCCCAGAATGTCGGGCACGATGCCGCGCTCGGCGTTCCAGAACGTCTCCGGCCGGTCGAGCGCCGCCGCCGCCCGGGTCAGCCATTGGTCGGCGGCGGCCAGCAGCGTGTCGTCGTCCCGGTCGCGCGCCATCCTCAGCAGGAAGTAGGCGATGCCGGCGGCGCCACGGCTCACCGAGCCGCTCGGCGCCTGCAGTTCGCGTGAGTACAGATCGCCGGGGACGCGGCAACGGTGCAGCACCGCCTCCAGCAGCGCCCGCGCGGCGTCGCCGGCGCCGTAGTCGGCCGTCGGCGCCGGCTCGGGCGGCGGCAGCGCCTGCAGCATGGCCGCGATAGACGGATAGCGATCGGCGGGATCTTTCGCCATCGCGCGCGCGATCCATTGTTCCACCACGGCGCCGCTGGCGCCGTGGTGCGAGAACGGCAGCGGCGGCTCGTCCACCAGTTGGCGCAGCATCGTGTCCGGTTGCAGCGAAAATGCATGCGTGTGGCCGCCGGTGAGCATGAGGTACAGCATGGCGCCCAGCGAATATTGCTCGCTGGCGACGGACGGCGCCGGCATCGGGGCCGACGACAGCATGGCCGCCGCCAGTTCGGGCGCCAGGAACAGGTCGATGCCGCCGTGTAAGCCGACCGCGCCCGCCGCCGGCAACGACGCCAGCCCGAAGTCGAGCACGGTGACGCGGTCGTCCGCGTCGATGATCACGTTGCGCGGATGCACGTCGGCGTGCAGCGCGCCCTGCGCGTGCAGATGCGCGTACGCGCGCAGGATGCGCTCGGCCAGGCGCAGCAGCGTGGCCGAGCGCGCCGGCTCGGGCAGCGCGTGCGCCTCGCCGGCGGCGCGATACAGGTCGACACCCGGCAGCCACGCCGTCACGATAAACGCGCGCCCCTCGAAGCGCCCGCCACCGAGCAGCGCCGGGTTGGCCGCGCCGTCGAGGCGGGCCAGCACGTTGGCTTCGTGCTGCAGCGACACGACGGTGTGGCGGCGGATGTCGGCGGCGACGATCTTGAGCGCGACGTCGGCGCCGTCGGCGAAGCGGCCGCGATAGACCTCGGTATCGTCAAGCAGATGGATCGGCTCGATGATCTCGACGTCCCCCACGCGTTGCCCCGACGACAGCGACGACATGATCGGTTCGGCCAGCGCAGAGTCGGCCGGCACCAGCAGTTTGGCGGCGACCAGTTCGCCCAAGGTGGCGAATGCCTCGTCGAGCGTACGGGCCGCGTCGAGCGGCCGCGCGGCGCAAAACGCGACGATCGCGTCGATTACGGTCGATGGCGCGCGGAAATGCTCCAGCAGCGCCGCCGTGCGGGCGTCGACGATCATCGAACCGGCCCGGGTGTGGGGGCGTGTCACGTAGAAATCGCCGGACTCGTGGGAGACCTTGCGGCGCAGTTCGGCCGGCAGGCCGGCGACCGGCGCCAGGGCGACGTCGGTCGGCAGCAGCAGCCGTGTGGTCGGGTTCATGACATGGCACTCCCTGGCATGGGAACTGCGGTGGACGGCGCCGTCGGCTGGGAGCCGCTTGACTGTGGCGGCACGCCGCGGACTAGGCCATTCTACACCGGCGTGTGCGCCGCCGAATCGGACGACCGGATGAAATCGACAAACGCGCGCAGCGGCGCCGGCAGGTGGCGCCGGCCCGAGTAGTATAAAAACGGTCCCGGGAAATCCGCCCACCACTCGCGCAAGATAGGCTGCAGCTGGCCCGACGCCAGATACGGTTCCAGCCACTCCTCGAACAGATAGATCACGCCGTGCCCCGCGACGGCCGCGCTCACCGCCAGGTCGAACACGGTTGGCGTAACCACCAGCGGTCCGCTCGGCTCGACGGTCAGGGTCTGGCCGTCGCGCTCGAACTCCCACGGATAGATGGCGCCGCTGAGGAATTTGCCGCGCAAGCAGGCGTGGTTCAACAAGTCGCGCGGGTGCTCGGGCACGCCGCGCCGCGCCAGATAGGCGGGCGATGCCGCCACCGCGAAACGCTGTACGCGCGGCCCGATGGGCAGGGCGATCATGTCCTGTTCCAGCCGTTCGCCGTAGCGGATGCCGGCGTCGCAGCCGCTGGCGACGACATCGACGAAATTATTGTCGATCACGACGTCCAGCAAGATCTCCGGATACGCCGTCATGAACCGGTCAACCAGCGGCTGCAGGAAAAAGCGCGCGGCGCTGACCGGCACGTTGAGCCGCAAGGTGCCGCGCGGACTGTCGCGCAGGTCGTTCAGCACGTCGAGCGCGCCGGCCACCTGGCTCAACGCCGGTTGCAGACGCGCCAGCAGCAACGCCCCGGCCTCGGTCGGCGTCACGCTGCGGGTGGTGCGCAGCAACAGCCGGATGCCGAGCTGGTTCTCCAGCCGCCGCAGCGCCTCGCTCAGCGCCGACGCCGATTGTCCGCCGGCGCGCGCGGCCTGTCGAAAGCCGCCGTGCTGGGCGACCAGCGCGAACGTGGCCAAATCGGCCATGGAAGGTGTTTCTGCGGTCATGGTGTTTGATTGTGCGGAATTTCGTACAGCCCGTGCGGGATTGCCCCCATTATCACACAGCATTCCTGTCGCTACTATGTGTCCATGCCTTCCCGAAACCGAAATCATCCACCAGGAGCTCACATGAATACCTATTCCCCTTCCAGCGACCAGTTCACTCCGGCCAACAGCGGCCTGCGTTTCAACCGCGTCGGCTACGGCGCCATGCAGCTGGCCGGGCCGCACGTGTGGGGGCCGCCGAAGGACCGCGCCGCCGCCGTCGCCGTGCTGCGCGAGGCGATCGAACTGGGCATCAACCACATCGACACCTCGGATTTCTACGGTCCGCACGTCACCAACCAGATCATCCGCGAAGCCTTGCATCCCTACCGCGATGATTTGACCATCGTCACCAAGATCGGGTTCGTGCGCGGCGCCGACCAATCGTGGTTGCCGGCGGCGTCGCCACAACAGCTGCGCGACGCGGTCCATGACAACCTGCGCAACCTGGGTCTGGAAGCGCTCGACGTGGTCAACTACCGCGCGCCCGGCGTCGAGGGTCCGGACGGCTCGTCGATCGCCGAAGCGATGGCGGCGATGGTGCGGCTGAAGGAGGACGGATTGATCCGCCATATCGGCGTGAGCAATGTCACCCCGGAACAGGTGGCCGAGGCGCGCTCGATCACCGGCATCGTCTGCGTGCAGAACCAGTACAACCTGGCCCATCGCGGCGACGACGCGCTGATCGACACCCTGGCGGCCGACGGCATCGCCTATGTGCCGTTCTTCCCGCTGGGCGGCTTCTCGCCCCTGCAGTCGGACGCGCTGAGCGCTGCGGCCGCCGCGCTGGGTGCGCAGCCGATGCAGGTGGCGCTGGCCTGGCTGCTGCAGCGCTCGCCCAACATCCTGGTCATCCCCGGCACCTCCTCGGTGGCGCACCTGCGCGACAACGTCGCCGCCGGCGCCTTGCGCCTGGACGCCGACACGCTGGCGCGGCTGAATAATATGTGACGCCGATGTGCGTCCGCGGTGGCGGCACCGGCGCGCTGCTTGCGTCCGCACGGCGCGCAAGTCCGCGCTTTCCGCGGTGCTCTCCCCGCCAGCGTCTTCAATGTGCTGGCGCCAGCGGTCGCAACAAAAGATTCCTGCACGTTAGAAAACCCTCCCAAACACTCCCGCAAAAATCCGGCAGAATAGTCATAGAATTTTTCGCCCGCGCCTGTCCCGCCAGGCAACCGATACCGCCATCTTGAGCGTTCGCCAGGCGCGGCTTCTTCCACGCAGATTTCGATGGAGAATATGTTGAGAGATATTTCCTATGACAAGCCCCGAGGCTTTCCCACGCGCACCGTCGCCGCACTCACCGTGGGGGCCTTGGCCGCCTCCTGGCTAACGGTGCGCAACCGCACTGCCAAGGCCGAGCGCGACAACCCGCCCGCCGGCCGTTTCATCGAGATCGAGGGTGTGCGCCTGCACTATTTCGAGCAGGGCGAGGGGCCGACGCTGCTGCTGTTGCATGGCACCGTGGTCAGCGCCGACGACTTCCGCGCCAACGGCCTGCTGGAGCGGTTGTCGCAGTCGTTCCACGTGATCGCCATCGACCGCCCCGGCTTCGGCCACAGCGACCGGCCGCGCGCCACCAGCTGGACGCCGCACGCGCAGGCGCGCCTGCTGCTGCTGGCGCTACGCCATCTGGGCGCGGACCAGTCCCTGGTGCTCGGCCACTCCTGGGGCACGATGGTGGCAGTGGAGATGGCGCTGCAGGCGCCGGAGACCATAGCGGGATTGCTGCTGCTGTCTGGCTACTACTATCCGAGCGCGCGGCTTGACGTGCCCATCGCGGCCATGCCGGCGATCCCGGTGCTGGGAGACCTGATGCGTTTCACCGTGTCGCCGCTGCTGGGTCGGCTGGCCTGGCCGTTGGCCGCCAAGGGCATGTTCAGCCCGAGCGAGGTCACCGAGAGTTTCCGCCGCGAAGACCCGTGGATGCTGCTGCGTCCGGGCCAGGTGCGCGCCACGGCGGAGGAGGCCGCGTTGATGGTGGGGGCGGCGGCCGCGCTGGAGAAACGCTACGGCGAACTGCGCATGCCCATATCGCTGATGGCCGGCGAGGGCGACCGCGTGATCGATCCCGACAGCCATACAGGGCGGCTGCACAGGGACGTGCCGCACAGCGAGCTGACCCTGCTGCCAGGGCTCGGCCACATGATGCAGCACCTGGCGCAGGACCAGATCGTCGACGCCGTCAACGACCTGGCCGAACGGGCCGGCATGGCGCCATCGATCGCCCTGAACGGCGCCGCGCCGTATCGGCAGGAACCCGCGCCGCCGATGTGATGGGACGCGGGCTTTTGCCGCTTAAATCTGCTGCATGCCGCCATCGACAAACAGCTCGATGCCGTTGACGAAGCTGGCGTCGTCGGAGGCCAGGAACACGGCCGCCTTGGCGATCTCGTCGGGCTCGCCGACCCGGCCCATCGGGATCTGCGTGGCGAAGTGGTCGAGCAGGCCCTGCTGCTGCGCTTTGTCCGGGCCGGCCAGTTCCACCAGTCCCGGGGTCCTGATCGGACCGGGGCTGATGGTGTTGACCCGGATGCCGCGTCCCTTCAGGTCGAGGATCCAGTTGCGGGCGAACGAGCGCACCGCCGCCTTCGACGCCGCGTACACGCTGAACGCCTCGGTGCCGGCGCTGCCGGCGGTCGAGCCGGTCATGATCACCGACGAACCTTCACCCAACAATGGCAGCGCCGCCTGCACCGTGAACAAGGTGCCTTTGACATTGCGGTTGAAGGTGTCGTCGAAGTGTTCCTCGGTGATCTGGCCGAGCGGCACCATCGAGCCGCCGCCGGCGTTGGCCACCAGCACGTCGAGTTTTCCATGCTCCGCCTTGACGCGTTCGAAAAACGCTTGCAGCTGCGCCTGATCGGCTGAATCGACGCGCGCGCCGACGGCCGCCGCGCCGATGGCGTCGACCGCCGCATCGAGCTCAGGCTGGCGGCGCCCGGTGATGTACACCGTCGCGCCCTCGCTGGCGAAACGCTTGGCGATGGCGAGGCCGATGCCGCTGGTACCGCCGGTGATGACGGCAACTTTTCCTTCGAGTTTCGTGGACATGATGTTTTCCTTTGCAATGGTTGGGTCTTGAAGATTGTCTTGAAGACCATGTACCGAGTGTGCGGCCGAAACGCGTTCGCGATAAGACAGGCCCTGCTCATATGATTTATGCTTTAATTACATATATATTGGATTGGTGATTGCCAAATGAATAAATTGTTATGGATGCGCTGTTTTGTTCGAGTGGTCGAGACCGGCAGCTTTTCGGCGGTTGCCCGCGAGCTCGATATCGGCCAGCCCAACGTCAGCCGCCATATCGCCGCGCTGGAGGCGGATCTGGGCGCGCTATTGCTGCATCGATCGACGCGCCAGTTGGTGGTCACGCCGGAGGGGCAGCGCTATTACGCGCAGGCGCGGCCGGCGCTCGACCTGATTGCCCAGGCCGAGGCGGATGTGCTGGGGCAGCACAATCCACGCGGCCTGTTGCGCGTGTCCTGCTCTCCCGCGCTGGGGACGGAAATCATCACTCCCACCTTGCCGGCGTTCCTGGAACGTTATCCGGAGATCGAGATCGAGCTGCGCCTGGACGACGCCTATCTGGATCTGGTGGCCGAGGGCATCGACGTGGCGATACGCGGTGGTGAACTCAAGGACAGCGCGCTGCGCGCCCGGCGCTTGGGCAACTCGGAGCGCTTGTGCGTCGCCAGCGCCGGTTATGTGGCGCGTCACGGTGCGCCGGCGGCGATGGCCGATCTGGCACGGCACCAGTGCATCGTCTACACGCTGCTTGCCGGCAGCGGCGCGTGGCAGTTCGGCGATGGCGAGGTCCACGTGCGCGGAAGGCTGCGGGTCAACAATCTGGAAGGCGTGCTGCGCGCGGCGCTCAACGGCCTCGGCATCGGCTACCTGCCGAGGTGGATGGTGGCCGGGCACCTGCGCTCCGGCGCGCTGGTCGCCGTGCTGGCCGAACACGCCACGATCTGCTCTCCGGTCAACGCCGTGTACGCTGCGGCGCGCCTGCTGCCGCTGCGCGCCAGCGTTTTCATCGACCACATCGCCGACGTGTTCGCCGCCACGCCCGGGTTCGTTGTAGCCGACGTGGGCGCCGCCGGGGACCGTGCTGTAATGCGTTTGTAATCCCGGCGTCATCTTCAAGTCATCGTGCGGTTTCTATACTGGGTTTTTGACTTGTATGGAGCCTGTGATGAAAAACCGTTCTTTAGCCGCCGCCATCGCCACCCTGGGTTTGGCCTCCGCGCTGGCCGCCGGCCACGCGGCCGCCGCCTCGTCCACCGCCGTCCCGGCCGTTCGCAACGTCGTGCTGGTGCACGGCGCCTACGCCGACGGTTCGGGCTGGAACGACGTCATCGCGCGCTTGCAGCAGGCCGGCATGCACGTCACGTCGGTGCAGAACCCCTTGACGTCGCTGGCCGACGACGCCGCCGCCACGCGCCGCGCGCTGGCGCAGCAGGACGGCCCGACCATCCTGGTCGGCCACTCGTGGGCCGGAACCGTGATCAGCGAGACCGGCACCGACGACAAGGTCGCGGCGCTGGTCTACCTGGCCGCGCGCGCGCCCGATGCCGGCGAAGACTATGGCGCGCTGGCGGCCAAGTTCCCGACGCCGCCGGCCGCCGCCGGCCTGGTCAAGACCCCGGACGGCTTCGCGCAATTGAGTGAAGCGGCCTTTGTGCGCTATTTCGCCGGCGATATCGACCCGGCCAGGGCGCGCGTGCTGTACGCCTCCCAGGGAAGGGTGTCGCAAAGCCTGTTCGGCAGCCGCACTACGCAGGCGGCATGGAAGGTCAAGCCGACCTACTACGCGGTCTCCACCAACGACCGCACCACGTCGCCGGAGCTGGAGCGCTTCCTCGCCAAGCGCATGGGCGCCAAGACCATCGAGCTGGAATCGAGCCACGTGGCGATGCTCTCGCACCCCGACCAGGTGGCCGACCTGATCCTGCAGGCGGCCCGCGCCGCCCGATGAGGCGGCCGCCGGCCTTGCTGTATCCTTGAGGGCCAAATGACGGATTTGTAATCCACAACGGCCCTCAAACCCCGGACAATGGACCCATGAAAATACTGGTTGTGGAAGACGAGCCCAAGGCGGGCGATTACCTGGTCAAGGGCTTGCAGGAGTCGGGCTACACGGCCGACCTTGCGCGCAACGGCGTCGATGGACTGGCGCTGGCGCTGGAGCACGAGTACGACCTGATCGTGCTGGACGTGATGCTGCCGCAAATGGACGGCTGGGGCGTGCTGGGCAAGCTGCGCGAGCGCAAGCACACGCCGGTGCTGTTCCTGACCGCGCGCGACGATGTCGCCGACAGGGTCAAGGGGCTGGAGCTGGGCGCCGACGACTACCTGGTCAAGCCATTCGCCTTTGCCGAACTGCTGGCGCGCATCAAGACCTTGATGCGGCGCGGACCGGTGCGCGAGGCCGACGTGGTGCGCGTGGCCGATCTGGAAATCGACGTGCTGCGCCGGCGCGTGTCCAGGCACTCGCAGCGCATCGAGTTGACGGCCAAGGAGTTCGCGCTGTTGCATCTGCTGGCCAAGCGCCAGGGCGAGGTGTTGTCGCGCACGCAAATCGCATCGATGGTGTGGGACATGAACTTCGATTCGGACACCAACGTGGTCGATGTGGCGATCCGCCGGCTGCGCGCCAAGATCGACGACCCGTATCCGGTCAAGTTGATCCAGACCGTGCGCGGCATGGGCTACCTGGTCGAGGAGCGCGAATGACGCTCGCGCCTGGCGTCCGCCGACGTCCGCTGTCGCTGACCTTGCGCGTGGCGCTGTTGCTGTCGGCGGTGGCGGTGGCGACTTTCCTGGCCGTCGGCGCCTACCTGTACCAGACCCTGGCCAGCCAGATGGCCGAGCGCGACGATATCGAGTTGATCGGCAAGGTGGCGCAGATCCGCCGTATCCTGGCCGAGCTGCCGTCGCCGCAGGCGATCGCGCGAAATCCCCGTCCGCTGACGGACACGCTGTTCGGCCACGACGATTTCATGCTCAGCGTCAGAGGTGCGGACGGCGCGCCGCTGCTGCGTACCTCGCTCACTTCCCGGCCGCTGCCGCAGGTCGCGCGCGTGCCGCCGAGGCAGGCGCTAACCCTGGCCGACGTGCACGACTGGACGCCGGCCATGGGCACCGGGCGCATGGTCAGTGCGGTCGGGCTGGTGGGCGCGGATGGCCAGCCGGTGCAGATCACGCTGGCGCGCGAGCGCTCGGACCGCCTGCGCATCATGCGCAACTACGCGGTCGACCTGTTCATCGCCTTGTGTGTGGGCGCCACCCTGGCCGCGTTGCTCGGGTACGCCATCGTGCGCCACAGCATGCGTCGCCTGCGCTCGGTCATCGGCAAGGCCAACGACATCAACACCAGCCGCCTGAACACCCGCCTGTCGGTGGGCGACGCGCCGGTCGAGCTGCGCGAGATGGGCCAGGCCTTCAACGCCATGCTCGACCGGCTCGAGGATGGCGTGCAGCGCCTGTCCGGCTTTGCCGCCGACCTCGCGCACGACCTGCGCACGCCGGTCAACACCTTGATGATGCAGACCCAGGTGGCGTTGTCGCGTCCGCGCACGGTGCAGGAATACCAGACGCTGCTGGCCTCCAACTCGGAGGAATACGAGCGGTTGGCGCGCATGATCGAGAATACGCTGTTCCTGGCGCGGGTCGACAACGCCCAACTGGGCTTGCGGCGCGAATCGGTCGACCTGAGCGCCGAGTTGCAACGCATCCACAATTATTTCGAGTTCCTTGCCGACGATGTCGGCGTGCGGCTGACGGTCGCATCGCCACCGCTGCAAGTCGACGTCGATCCGGTGTTGTTGCAGCGCGCGGTGGGCAACCTGGTGTCGAATGCGATCCGCCACACGCCCGCCGGTGGCGAGGTGGGCTTGTCCGCGCGCGCGACGGCTGGCGGCGTGGAATTGGCCGTCAGCAATACCGGCCCGGGCATTGCCGCCGAACACTTGACGCATATCTTCGACCGCTACTACCGCGCCGATCCGGCCCGCTCGGACCACGCGCACTCGGCGGGACTGGGATTGTCCATCGTGCGGGCCATCATGGAATTGCATAGAGGAAAAATCTGGGTCGATAGCGTGCCGGGCGCCAGCACGGTTTTTTACCTGTCGTTTGAAAAAACGCAAAATAGTTAAAAAATCTGGTCGATTTGATGGGTGCTGCTTCGTCGTGGGGGTAGAGTGGAACGTCTCACTCGGTTCAATCACACTTAGGAGATCACCATGACTGCACAAGTAGAACCCGTGCCCAAGCACATGCACACGGTCACCCCGCACCTGGTTTGCGACAGCGCGGCCGAGGCGATCGAATTCTATAAGAAAGCCTTCGGCGCGGTCGAAACGGGCCGCATGCAGACGCCGGACGGCAAGATCATGCACGCCGAAGTGCGCATCGGCGACTCGACCGTGATGCTGGTCGACGAGTTTCCTGAATATGGCAGCGTCGGGCCTAAAAAGCTCAACGGCAGCCCGGTCACGCTGCATGTGTATGTGCCCAATGTCGATCAGGTGTTCGAGCAGGCGATCGCCGCCGGCGCCACCGTCCGGATGCCGCTCGAGGACCAGTTTTGGGGCGACCGCTATGGGCAGGTGGTCGATCCGTTCGGCCACAACTGGTCGATCGCCACCCATGTCAAGGACATGACGCAAGACGAAATGGTACGGGCCATGAATGAAATGCAGCCCGACCAGGCCAACTGCGGGCCACAATCATGAGGTTCATGGTCATCGTCAAAGCCACCGGGGACTCCGAAGCGGGCAAGCTGCCGCGCACCGACTTGCTGGCGGCCATGGGCAAGTTCAACGAGGAACTGGTCAACGCCGGCGTGCTGCTGGCCGGCGAGGGCTTGCAGCCCAGCGCCAAGGGCGCGCGCATCCGCTATGACGGCAGCCAGCGCACCGTGATCGACGGCCCGTTTCCCGAAACGCGGGAACTGGTCGCCGGCTTCTGGCTGATCCAGGTCAAGTCCATAGAAGAGGCCATCGAATGGATGAAGCGCTGTCCGAATCCGTCCGACGGCCCGTCCGAGATCGAAATCCGCCAGGTGTCCGAGATGGAGGATTTCGGCGACGCCGCCACACCCGAGATCGTGGCCCGGGAAGAGGCCTTGCGCGCACGCTTGTGAAGCTGCTACCTTAGTGCTAAAGCAACCGCGCAACTGCGCAACTGCGTTAATTCTTTTTCGGGAGCAAGCGATGGAATTCATGGTACTGCGCCGCGCCAACCAGAGTACGGAGCGCGGCGAGCAGCCGCCTGCCCTGGAGCCGGGCGTTTTTCTGCGTCCCAGCACCGAGGCGGTGCGCCTGACGCGCCGCGACGGCGAGTGGCTGCAGAGCGCCGGGCCGTTTTCGCCCAAGGAGCTGGTGGCCGGCTTCACCCTGGTGGAGGCGGCCTCGCGCGAGGACGTCATCGAACAGGTGCGCTGGTGGCCGCTGTTCGACAGCGGCGCGGTCTATGAAATCCGCGATCCCGGTTGCGTCGGCGGTTGCCACAGCATCGACGAGCGCGGCACGGTGCTGGGCAATATGCCGCAACGCGACGTGTCGCTCAAACGCTACGTCGTGTTCCTGCGCTCGGACGTCGAGGCGGAGGCCGACCTGGCGCCGCCGCCGGAAGTCATCGACAGCATGAACGACACCAACGAGGCGGCCGTGCGCGCGCGCGTGCTGCTGGCCGGCGCCGGCCTGCGCGGCACGGCCACCGGCGCGCGCGTGCACTTTGCCAATTCAAAGACCACGGTGGTCGACGGTCCGTTTACGGAGGTGAAGGAATTGATCGCCGGCTACTGGATGGTGCAGGCGGCCGACCGCGAGGAGGCCATCGCCTGGGCCAAGGCCTATCCGTATCCGCACCCGGGCGACCTGACACTGGAGCTGCGCGAGGCGTGCGAGCGCATCGAGCACCAGGAATTCACGCCGGAGATGCGCGCGGCCGAGGAGCGCCTGCGCGCCGAATTGCTGGAGGCGGGTCTGCGCGGCGCGTTCGGCAACAAGAACCGTGGCTTCTGACGTCGCCCGGATCGTCGAGGCAGTGTGGCGGATGGAGTCCGCCAAGATCATCGCCGTGCTGGCGCGCATGCTGCGCGATGTCGGCCAGGCCGAGGAACTGGCCCAGGACGCGCTGGTGCAGGCGCTGGAGCGCTGGCCGGCGAGCGGCGTTCCCGAGCAGCCGGCCGCGTGGCTGACCACGGTCGCCAAGAACCGCGCGCTGGACGTGCTGCGGCGGCGCCGGCTGCATCAGGACAAGGAGGCGGCGCTCGGCTACGAAATCGAAGGCATGCTGCGGGACGCCGCGCCGGACCTGGAGGTGGCGGTGGCCGACGCGCTGGAAAACGACATCGGCGACGATCTGCTGCGGCTGGTGTTCGTGGCCTGCCATCCGGTGCTGCCGACCGACGGCCGGGTGGCGCTGACGTTGCGCCTGCTGGGCGGCCTGAGCACCGAGGAGATCGCCCGCGCCTTCCTGGTGCCGGAAGCGACGGTGGCGCAGCGCATCGTGCGCGCCAAGCGTACGCTGGCCGAAGCCAAGGTGCCGTTCGAGGCGCCGCGCACGCACGAGCTGGGCGAGCGGCTGGCGTCGGTGCTGCAGGTGGTCTATCTGATTTATAACGAAGGCTATTCGGCCAGCGCCGGCGCCGACTGGATGCGGCCGGCGTTGTGCGAGGAGGCCTTGCGGCTGGGACGTATCCTGGCCGGGCTGGCGCCGCGGGAGCCGGAGGTGCACGGCCTGGTGGCGCTGATGGAGATCCAGTCGTCGCGCGCCCGGGCGCGGCTGGGGCCTGGCGGCGAACCGATATTGTTGCTGGAGCAGGACAGGTCGCGTTGGGATCAGTTGTTGATACGGCGCGGTTTAACGGCGCTGGCGCGGGCCGAGCGCGCGGGCAGGGGGCTGGGACCGTACGGCGTGCAGGCCGCGATTGCCGCCTGTCACGCGCGGGCGCGGCTGGCATCGGACACCGACTGGGGGCGCATCGCGGCGCTGTACGACGCCTTGTCGCAGCTGGCGCCGTCGCCGGTGGTCGAGCTTAACCGGGCGGTGGCGGTGTCGATGGCGTTCGGGCCGCAGGCGGGGCTGGAGGTGGTGGACGGTTTGCGGGATGTGGCGGCGTTGAAGAATTACCATCTGCTGCCGAGCGTGCGGGGCGATTTCCTGGCCAGGCTGGGACGCAACGACGAGGCCAGGGCCGAGCTGGAGCGTGCCGCGCAATTGACGCGGAATGAACGCGAGCGGACGTTGTTGCGGGCCAGAGCCAGTCAACTGCGCACGGTCCACCTCGGAGACACGTAGGGGGGATTAGGCGGAACGCCGTAATCCACCAATGTGTGCGCCGCCAGCGGATCAACCATGGCGGATTACGCTGCGTTACTGTGCGTCCGCCAGCGTCGCTTCGAGCACTTTTACCAGCGCTTCGATACCATCCGCATCGGTCTGGTCAAAACGGTTCGGCAGCGGGCTGTCCAGATCGAACACGCCGACAATCTCGCCGCTGGCGCCGCGCACCGGCACCACCAGCTCCGAGCGCGAATTGACGTCGCAGGCGATATGCCCGGGGAAAGCATGCACATCCGGCACGACGATGGACTTGCCCTCGACCACGGTGGTGCCGCATACGCCGCGTCCCTTCTTGATGCGGATGCAGGCCGGCTTGCCCTGGAACGGTCCGAGCACCAGCTCGTCGCCCTTGAGGAAGTAGAAGCCGGCCCAGTTCAAGCCCGGCATGCTGTTGAACACCAGCGAACTGAAATTGGCGGTATTGGCGATCAGGTCGCTCTCGCCGTGCACCAGCCCCGTCAATTGCGAGTGCAGGTCGTCGAACATGGCGCGCTTGGCTTCCGGGGTGTCGGTGCTGTAGGCGGTGTCGCTGAGGGTAAAAGTCATAATATTCTAATAATCAATTTTGTCGATTGAGGATACGTGAAGCCTTGGTCGGCTTCGGCCTGCCGCTATGGTAGCCCAAGCGCGCCGGACGCGCACCGGCGAGGGGTCAGGCCAGCGTTTCCGACGCCAGACGATGCAGCAGCCCGGCGTCGGGATGGCCGTCCGCCACCACCAGGCCCAGCCCGGTCGCCAGCCGGTCGCCTTCGGCCAGCTTGCGGTAGGCCACGCCGTGGCGGCCGATCGCGGCAAACGACGCCGGCAACAGCGCGATGCCGTTGCCGGCCGCCACTTCGCTCAGCAGCACGTGATGGTCCCGCGGCTCGCGCACGAACGCGGGCGCGAAGCCGAACTCGCGGAACACCGCGTGGCAATGGTCGAAAAAGGCGGGCTGGCGCGCCCGCTCGAACCAGTACACCGGCTGGTCTTGCAGATCGGCCAGCGACAGCGAGCGGCGCCGCGCCAGGGCATGGCGGGCGGACAAGGCCACCTGCATCGGCTGGCTGCCCAGTTTTTCCACCTGCAGATCGAAGGTTTTGGTCGGCAAGGCAATGACGGCCGCGTCCAGCCGGCGCGCACGCACGCGGGCCACCAGCCGGGGCGAGTCGTCGACAACGATGTCCGGGGCCGCGCCGGCCTGCGCCGCCAGCACGTCGGTGAAGCGGCGGAACAGGTCCGACTCCATCGACCGCGTCAGGCCGAGGCGCAGCGGACGGCGCTGGTCCTGCCGCTCGGCCTGCAAAGCCAGCTCGGCCTCGTCGAGCAGCGCCAGGATGCGCAGCGCGCGCGGCAGCAGGGCGCTGGCGGCGCGTGTCAACGCCACGTGCTGGGTGTCGCGCTCGAACAGCTGGGCGCCCAGCCGCTGCTCCAGTTGCCGCACGGCGCGGCTGAGCGGCGGCTGCGTCATGTGCAGCTGTTCGGCGGCCTGGCGGAAGTTCAGGCATTGGGCAACGGCAACGAAAATCCGCAACGCGTGGGTATCGAGTGGTCTCATGATACCCAAAAGGTATCACGATTTCGGACATTCCGCGCGCCACGCGGCGCCGCTAGACTGCTTCCATCAACCACCGGGAGCACAGCATGAAACAACCGTCGCGCATGGGACTGGGCTGCATGGGCATGTCCGAATTTTATGGCGCCACCGACGACGCCCAGTCGATGCGCACGCTGGAGACAGCATTCGCCAATGGCGTGACCTTGTTCGACACGGCCGACAGCTATGGCGCCGGCCACAACGAGGAGTTGCTGGGCCGCTTTCTTCGCGGCAAGCGTGAACGGGTGGTCATCGCCACCAAGTTCGGCCTGGTGCGCGCCAATGGGAGTTATGCGCGGCGCGTCGACAACACCCCGGCCTACATCCGCCGTGCCTGCGAGGCGTCGCTGGCACGGCTTGGCGTCGATCACATCGATTTATACTATATGCATCGTTTGAATTTGGCGCAGACCACGCTGGAGGAGTCGGTCGGCGCGCTTGGCGAGCTGGTCCGGGAAGGCAAGATCGGCGCCATCGGCCTGTGCGAAGTGTCGCCGGACACCTTGCGCCGCGCGGCGGCCATCCACCCGGTCGCAGCCGTGCAAAGCGAGTATTCGCTGTGGACCCGCGATCCCGAACAGGGCGTGTTGCGCGCCTGCCGCGATGTCGGCGCCATGTTTTGCGCCTACAGCCCGCTGGGGCGCGGCTTTCTGACGGGTAAAGTCGCCGAACTGCAAGAAGGTGATTTCCGCAAGATTAGTCCCCGTTTTGCCGATGAGAACTTGCCAACCAACCAGCGCATGGCCGATATTGTGCAGCGCATCGCCAGCGACAAGGGCTGCACACCGGCGCAGCTGGCGCTGGCCTGGCTGCTGGCGCAGGGCGACGCGCACGGTTGCCGGGTGGTGCCAATCCCCGGCACCAAGCGCAGCGCTTATTTGCTGGAGAACCTGGGTGCCTTGCGGGTTCAGCTGACCGGGGACGACCTGGCGCGCATCGATGCCGCGTTGCCGGCGGGGATGGCGGCCGGCGCGCGGTATCCGCTGGAGGGCATGAAAGGCGTGAACGCCTGACGCGGGCCACGTCCCTCCTACGGTAAATGTAGGCAGTCTCCGATGGCGCGCGCCTGCCATGCAGGCTACTCTTGTCGCAGTGCGTCACGACTTTCATGGGACGCGTCTTTGACCAATCCAAACGGAAAATTTATGTCGACCAGAAAAAAGAACGCCGACCCACAGCGTCCGGGCAAGCCAAAAAACAATGACCAACAAGAACAGCAACAAGCACGGCAACAAGCACGCCAACATTGCCGACACACCGCCAGCGAGGGCGGGCCTGTGCAGCCAAGCCCAACTGTGAGAGGCCTCGACCTCGCCGCCATGCTGATGATCGGCGACGAACATATCGTCATCGCCAGCGAGGAAGACGACAACATCAGCTTCATGGGGGAGTTTATCGATCCCTCATGAGGGTGCGCTGCCTGACAGACGGGGGCATATGACGGGCGACAGAATTGGCTATCGTGGCTGAGTGCCGATTCTGAAAGCTAGTATGTCCACAATCACATCCGCGTCCGCATCATCCGACCTGGTGGTCGTCCGCAAGGAGGGCTTGTACTGCGTGCCGGGCCAGTTCTACATCGACCCTTGGCGGCCGGTGGAGCGCGCCGTGATCACGCACGCCCATGGCGATCACGCCCGGGGCGGCCATCAGCACTACTTGACGGCGGAAACCGGCGTGAACGTGGTCAAGTCGCGCCTGGGCCCGATCCACATCGAGGGCCTGGCCTACGGCGAGCGGGTGGTGCACAACGGCGTGACGATCTCGCTGCACCCGGCCGGTCACGTGCTCGGTTCGGCGCAGGTGCGCATGGAGTACCAAGGCCGCGTGTGGGTGGCGTCCGGCGACTACAAGGTCGAGGCGGACAGCACCTGCGCGCCGTTCGAGCCGGTGCGCTGCGATACCTTCATCACCGAATCGACCTTCGGCCTGCCGATCTACCAGTGGCAGCCGCAGCAGGAAGTGTATGACGACATCAACGACTGGTGGCGCGCCAACGCCGAGCAGGGGCGCGCCAGCGTCATGCAGTGCTACAGCTTTGGCAAGGCGCAGCGCATCCTGAGCGGCCTGGACCCGGACATCGGCCCGATCATCTGCCACGGCGCGGTGCAGACCCTGAACCAGGTCTACCGCGACGGCGGCGTGTGGCTGCCGCCGACCGTCATGGTGGGCGAGGTCGAGAAGCAGGACATCGGCCGCGCCATGGTCATCGCGCCGCCGTCGGCGGCCGGCTCGCCGTGGGTCAAGCGCTTCGGCGACTTCAGCGACGCCTTCGCCAGCGGCTGGATGCAGCTGCGCGGCGCGCGCCGCCGGCGCGGCGTCGATCGCGGCTTCGTGCTGTCCGACCATGCCGACTGGCCGGGCCTGATGCAGGCGATTTCCGCCACCGGCGCCGAGCGGGTGATCGTCACCCACGGTTCGATTCCGGTGCTGGTGCGCTGGCTGCAGCAGCAAGGCTTGCAGGCCAGCGGCTTCGACACCGAATACGGCGACGACGAGGCCGACGAGGTCAAGGCGGCCGGCGCGGCGGCCGACACGGCGGCCACCGCCGCCAACGCCCATGCCACCGAGACGGAAGGAGCCGCCGATGCGTGATTTCGCCCGTCTTTACGCGGAACTCGACGAAACCACCTCCACCACCCGCAAGCTGGCGGCGCTGCAAGCGTACTTCACCAGCGCGGCGCCGCAGGATGCGGCCTGGGCCGTGTATTTCCTGGCCGGCGGCAAGCCACGCCAGGCCGTACCGACCAAGCTGCTGCGCCAGTTCGCCATCGAATATTCGGGCCTGGACGACTGGTTGTTCGACGAGTGCTACCACGCGGTCGGCGACCTGGCCGAGACCATCGCCCACATCCTGCCGCCGCCCAGCCAGCCGAGCGACATCGGCCTGGCCGACTGGATCGAGCTGGGCATCGCGCCGTTGCGCGGCGCGGCGCCGGAAGCGGTGCGTTCGGCGCTGCTGCTGTACTGGGACCAGCTCGACACGCGCGAGCGCTTCCTGCTGACCAAATTGATCGGCGGCGGCTTCCGCGTCGGCGTCTCGCGGCTGCTGGTGACGCGCGCGCTCAGCGCCATCGCCAATCTCGACAGCAAGCTGGTCGCGCAGCGCTTGATGGGCTGGACCGACGGCAGCGTCAGTCCCACGGCGGCCGGCTTCCTGCAATTGATCGCCGCCCATACGCCGGAGGAGCACGCGCAGCGCGGCGGCCAGCCGTATCCCTTCTTCCTGGCGCACGCGCTGCTGGATCGCCAGCCGGCCTCGCTCGGCGAACTGTCGGACTGGCAGGTCGAATGGAAATACGACGGCATGCGCGCGCAGCTGGTCAGCCGCGAAGGCCAGAACTGGCTGTGGTCGCGCGGCGAGGATCTGATCACCGAGCGCTTCCCGGAACTGGCCGCGCTGCACCTGCCCGACGGCGTGGTGATCGATGGCGAGATCTTGATCTGGCATGGCGGCAGCGCGCCGGCGCCGTTCGCCGACCTGCAAAAGCGCATGGGCCGCAAGCAGGTGTCGGCGCGCCTGCTGGGCGAATTGCCAGCCGTGCTGGTGGCCTACGACCTGCTGGAAATGGACGGGCGCGACCTGCGCGAGCTGCCGCAGTCCGAGCGCCGCCGCATGCTCGAACAGCTGGTGAGCATGCTGCGTGCGCAGCAGGCGGCGCCCCAGTTGCGCCTGTCGCCGCTGGTGGTGGCCGACAGCTGGGAGCACCTGGCGCAAATCCGCGAGGAGTCGCGCGAGCGCGGCGTCGAGGGCATGATGCTCAAGGCGAACGACGCCAGGTACGGCGTCGGCCGTACCAAGAACGTCGGCACCTGGTGGAAGTGGAAGATCGATCCGTATAGCGTCGACGCGGTGCTGATCTACGCGCAAAGCGGCCATGGACGGCGGGCCTCGCTGTACACCGACTACACCTTTGCCGTGTGGGAGCAGGAAGGCGAGGGCGGCGAGCGCAAGCTGGTGCCGTTCGCCAAGGCCTACTCGGGACTGACCGACGCCGAGATCGCCAAGGTCGACCAGGCCATCCGCAAGACCACGGTGGAAAAATTCGGGCCGGTGCGCAGCGTCACGCCCAGCATGGTGTTCGAGATCGGCTTCGAGGGCATCGCCAGCTCGCCGCGCCACAAATCGGGCATCGCGGTGCGCTTTCCCCGCATCCTGCGCCAGCGCGACGATAAATCGATCGACGAGGCCGACACGCTCGATACGCTGAAAAGCCTGTTGGCGACATCATGAACGCCCGCGAAGGGCGCCCGCCGGCCAGGCGGAAAGCGGCTGCCGCCCGAGCCGCGGCCACGCCAGCCGAAGCCTGGTTCGCCGCGCGCGGCTGGAGCGTGTTCCCGTTCCAGCGCGAGGTGTGGGCGGCGGCGGCTGCCGGCCATTCGGGGCTGCTGCACGCCAGCACCGGCGCCGGCAAGACCTACGCGGTGTGGTTCGCCGCCTTGCAGCGGGCCGCAGTGGAGAAACCGGGCCGCGCCAAGGCCGGAATCAAGGTGTTGTGGATCACGCCGATGCGGGCGCTGGCCGCCGACACCTTGCGCGCCTTGCAGGAATCGGCCGGGGCGCTCGCGCCCGCGTGGCAGGTCGAGGCGCGCACCGGCGACACCGGCTCGGCACAGCGCGCGCGGCAAAACAAGAAGCTGCCCGATACGCTGATCACCACGCCCGAGAGCCTGACCTTGCTGCTCAGCAAGGCCGAGGCGGCCACCCAGTTCGCCCAGCTCGACATGATCATCATCGACGAGTGGCACGAGCTGATGGGCAACAAGCGCGGCGTGCAGACGCAGCTGGCGCTGGCGCGCCTGCGCAGGTGGAATCCGGCGCTGCTGGTGTGGGGGCTGTCGGCCACGCTCGGCAACCTGGAGCAGGCCAAACAGGCCTTGATGCCGGACGGCGTCACCGTCGAAGGCCACGTGGCCAAGGAAATCCGGGTCGATACGCTGATCCCGGCCAATCCGTCGCGGTTTCCGTGGGGCGGCCACCTGGGTATCCAGATGCTTGGACCGGTGATCGCCGAAATTGAAAAACACGCCACCACGTTGGTGTTCACCAACACCCGTTCGCAGGCGGAGCTGTGGTATCAGCACATGCTCGAGGCCCGCCCCGACTGGGCCGGCCTGATCGCGCTGCATCACGGCTCGCTCGACAAGGAAGTGCGCGACTGGGTCGAGCAGGGCTTGAAACAAGGCCAGCTCAAGGCCGTGGTGTGCACCTCCAGCCTGGACCTGGGCGTGGACTTCCTGCCGGTCGAGCGAGTGCTGCAGATCGGCAGCGCCAAGGGCATCGCGCGGCTGCTGCAACGGGCCGGCCGCAGCGGCCACGCGCCGGGCAGGGTTTCGCGCCTGACCCTGGTGCCGACGCAAAGCATGGAGCTGCTGGAGGCGGCCGGTGCGCGCCAGGCGGTGGCGGCGCGCGACATCGAGGCGCGGCCGGTGCCCGACAAACCGCTCGACGTGCTGGTGCAGCATTTGGTGACGATCGCCTTGGGCGGCGGCTTCCGCTCGGATGAGCTGTACCGCGAGGTGCGCACCGCCTGGTCGTACCGCGATCTGGGCCCGGAGGAATGGCAGTGGGCGCTGGACTTCGTCGCGCGCGGCGGCCAGACCCTGGCCGTGTATCCGGAATACCGCCGCGTGCTGCCCGACGAGGAGGGCGTCTACCGGGTGCCCGACGTGGCGCTGGGCCGGCGCCACCGCATGGGCATCGGCACCATCGTGTCGGACAGTTCGCTGCAGGTCAAGTTCCTCACCGGCGGCCGCATTGGCAGCGTCGAGGAATCGTTCATCTCGCGCCTGAGCAAGGGCGATCATTTCCTGTTCGGCGGGCGCATCCTGGAATTCGTCCGCCTGCACGAGATGACCGCCTATGTGCGGCGCGCCACCGGCGTCAAGAAAGGCGCGGTGCCGCGCTGGCAGGGCGGCAAGATGCCGATGTCGTCCGAGCTGGCGCACGCCGCGCTCGAGCAGTTGCGGCTGGCCACGCTGGACCGTTACGAGGGACCGGAGATGCAGGCGCTCAAGCCGCTGCTGGAGATCCAGCGGCGCTGGTCGGCGCTGCCGACGCCGGACACCACGGTGGTCGAGAGCATGCAGAGCCGCGAGGGCCGCCACCTGTTCATGTTCCCGTTCGCCGGGCGCTCGGTGCACATCGGGCTGGCGTCGTTGCTGGCGTGGCGGGTAGGCCGCATGACGCCGGTGACGTTTTCGATCGCGGTCAACGACTACGGCTTCGAGCTGCTGGCGCCGCAGGAGATCGACTGGGCGGCGCTGATCGCCCCCAACGGTGGCACCGGCACCGGCGCGGACGTGGCCCTGTTCAGCACCGAGCATTTGCTGGAGGACGTGCTGGCCAGCCTGAACGCGACCGAGCTGTCGCAGCGGCGCTTCCGCGAGATCGCCCGCATCGCCGGACTGGTGTTCCAGGGCTATCCCGGCCAGCCCAAAAGCGCGCGCCAGTTGCAGGCGTCGTCGCAGCTGTTCTTCGCGGTGTTCAGCCAGCACGACGCTGGCAATTTGCTACTCACCCAGGCCCAGCGCGAGGTGCTCGAACAGGAACTGGAATTGAACCGCCTGCGCGCCACATTAGAGGCGTTGCAAGCGCGCCAAGTCAGTTATCATGGTACCAAGCGGGCCACGCCGTTCGGCTTCGCGCTGATGGTCGAGCGCTTCCGCGAAAAGCTCAGTACCGAAAAACTGTCGGATCGCGTCGCCAGGCTGGTGCGCGAACTTGAAAAGGCGGCCGGACCATGACGATCACAATCAGCAAGGCGCAACAGATGGAGGAGGCCGGCGTGGCAGGCATGGCGGGCACGCTGGCGATCGAACTGGCCGGCGAACAGGTGCTGCTGTTGCCGGAAAAGGCGATGTACTGGCCGCGCGAGAAAATGCTGATCATCGCCGATATCCACTTCGGCAAGGCGGCCTCGTTCCGCGCGCTGGGCGTGCCGGTGCCGGGCGGGACGACCGCGGCCAATCTGCGCGCCCTCGACGGGTTGCTGGCGCGCCACGCGGTGCGCGAAATCCTGTTCCTGGGCGACTTCCTGCACGCCAAGGCGGCGCACGCGGAGGCCACGATGACGGCGCTGCACGGCTGGCGCCTGGCGCGGCCGGCGCTGAAGCTGACGGTGGTGCGCGGCAACCACGATGCCCATGCCGGCGATCCGCCGGCCCGGTTGGCGATCGACATGGTCGACGAGCCGTTGCGGCAGGCGCCGTTCGCGTTCTGCCACCATCCCGACCTGCTGGTGTCCGGCTATCTGATGGCCGGTCACGTGCATCCGGTGTACCGCTTGCGCGCCGGTTGGGATTCGCTGCTGCTGCCGTGCTTTCTGGTCGGCCAGGGCCGGGTGGTGTTGCCCGCGTTTGGCGCTTTCACTGGCGGCCACCCGGTGCTGCCCGACCCCGGCGAGCGGCTGTTCGTCACCAGCGGCGATACCGTGGTCGAGGTGCCGGTCAAGCCGCTGGCCGCGCCCTGACCTGGCCAAGTAAGTCGGCCGTGACTGGCTGTACAAGGAATGCTCCTACATTCTCTGCTGCGCAAGTCCTATATTGTGGCGCCGGGCGCTGCTCTACGATGGTCTCACCTGTGAAGCAAGCGGGAATGAGGCGAGTCATCCAAGGAGACCAACATGGCTACTAACGACAGGAGTGGAAATCAGGGCGCAAGTCGAGGAAGCAAACAGGGCGGTACAGCCGGCAACGAGCAAAGCGCGCCCAAAAAGCGCGGTTTTGCGTCGATGGACCCGGAACAGCAGCGCCAGATCGCCGCACAGGGCGGCCGCGCGGCCCATCAAAAAGGTACGGCACACGAATTCACGTCGGAAGAGGCGCGCCGCGCCGGTGCGATGAGCCACAAGAACGATCAGAACAGCCAAAGCAGCAGTGGCGGTTCGCGTAGTGGCTCGGGTGGCGGCAACGATGTCGGTGCGCGTGACGACGACGGCACCGGCGGCGCGGGGGGCAAGGGCAACCGCGGCGGCAACCGCTCCGGTTCCGCCGGCGGCTCCGGTTCCCGGTCCTGATGGACGCTTGATGTGCGGCTGGCGCCTTTTCCTCTTGGCCAGTCGTTTTGAGATCTGCGGACGTCCCGTCCGCAGATCCTTTTTTTTCGTCTGCCTCGACGCCGGCTGCGCCTACAGGCAGATGGTGGTGTGGCGGCCGATCGGCATCGCCGCACGGCCGGTGATGGCGGCCGTGGCGATCCGGGCGAGCTGTTTCATCTTGGTCGAGCCGGCGTCCCAGTACTCGGCCGACTCGATGCGCACGCGGATCAGCGACAGGTGCGGATCGTCGACGCCCTCGGGGAACCAGCTGCGCGCTGCGGCGTTCCACAGTTCGCGCGCCTTGGCACGGTCCTTCAGCACATAAGCGTGCCCGGAAATGGACAGGTACAGGTTGCGCTCCGGGGCGGAGTAGCTGATATTGACTTCCGGATGCCGTGGCAGGTCGAGCACGAAGCCGGCCTCGTCCGATGCGAAGAACCACAGGTTGCCCTCGTTGTCGAGCTGCTGGGTGGTCAGCGGACGGCTGGTGAGCACATGCTGCGCGTCGAACGTGGTGAACATGCCGAAACGCACATCCTTGATTTTGGCCGAGATGGTGTTGATCTGGTCTTGCGAATACAGCGGCATGATGCGCCTCCATGACAAAAGGATAATTTCGGTCCAGCATACTGGTTGTCCGGGCCGCAGTCTGTACGCGTTCTCACGCTAGCTTACTGCGCTAACTTTACACAGCCGTTACATTGGACAGTTGACAACGTAAATGATAATAATTATCATTTGTGTTTGTGCCTAGCTCAAAGGCAATACTTTCACCCGAGGACATGATTTGAGCGCTCAACAAGCCAGCAATGCCAGCCGCGCGGTGTGGCTGAAGAACCTGCACCAGTGGCACTGGATCAGCTCGGCTTTATGCCTGCTCGGCATGTTTTTGTTCAGCATCACCGGCATCACCTTGAACCACGCTTCGCAGATCGAGGCCAAGCCGACCGTGGTGCGCCAGCAGGCCAGCGTGCCGGCGGCGCTGACGGCGCAGTTGCGCGCCTACGCCGCCGAGCACGACGGCGCCAAGGAACCGTTGCCGGCGGCCGCCGAACAATGGTTGAGCGACACTTGGAAGGTGCAGGCCGGCGGCCGCGCGGCCGAGTGGGCGATCGACGAGGTTTACTTGCCGATGCCCAAGGCCGGCGGCGACGCCTGGGTGCGCATCGCGCTGGAGGATGGCGCGGCCGAATTCGAGAAGACCGACCGCGGCTGGATCTCGTGGCTCAACGACGTCCATAAGGGCCGCAACACGGGCGCCGCGTGGAACTGGTTCATCGACATCTTCGCCGGCGCCTGCCTGCTGTTTTGCATCACCGGCTTGCTGATCCTGAAATTCCACGCGGCCAACCGGCCGTTCACCTGGCCGATGGTCGGCCTGGGTATTTTGATTCCGTTCGTCATCGCCTTGCTGTTCATCCATTGATGTATTTTTCCATTCTTCTCACCACGGGTACTCCATGAAATTACGTTATTCCATCGCGTTGAGCCTGCCGCTGGCCAGCGCCTCGGCCATGGGCGCCGATCTGGCCCTCAAACTCGACGTGCCGCAATTGAACGTTGCCGAATACCACCGCCCCTACATCGCCGCGTGGCTAGAGAATGCCGACCAGAAAGTGGTGACCAACCTGGCCGTGCTGTACGACACCAAGAAGAAGGACAACGCCGGCACCAAGTGGCTCAAGGACATGCGCCAGTGGTGGCGCAAGAGCGGGCGCGACGTCGAGATGCCGATGGACGGCGTCAGCGGCGCGACCAAGGCGCCAGGCGAAGTGTCGCTGACCTTCCCGGGCGCCAAGGCCGCGCTTGACAAGCTGCCGGCAGGTAACTACACCTTGCTGGTGGAAGCGGCGCGCGAGGCCGGCGGTCGTGAAGTGGTCAAGGTGCCGCTGCAGTGGCCACCGAAGTCGAAGCAGGACCTCAAAGGCCAGGGCAAGGAAGAACTGGGCGCCGTGGTTGTACAACTGAAACCATAAGAAAGCAGGGGACATGTCTACATTAAATAAATCACTGGTGGCGCTGGCGCTGGCCGGCATGGCGCTGAGCGCGCACGCCCACAAGCCGTGGCTGCTGCCGACGTCCACCATCGTCGAAGGCAGGGAAGCCTGGGTGACGATAGACGCCGCCATCTCCGAAGGCCTGTTCGATGTCGACCATCAGCCGCTCAAAATCGACGCCGTCGTCATCACCGGCCCGGACGGCGCCAAACTGGAGAAGCAGAATGTCGCCAACGGCAAGATGCGCAACAGCTTCGACCTGAAGCTGCCCAAGCCGGGCACATATAAGGTCGAGCTGGTGTCGAAGAATGTGTTCGGCAGCTACAAGAACGCGGCCGGCGAGATGAAGCGCTTCCGCGGTACCGAGGAAACCCTGGCCAAGGACGTGCCGGCCGATGCGACCGAGGTCAAGCTGACCCGCACCGACAGCCGCCTGGAGACCTTCGTCACCACCGGCGATCCGGACATGGCGGTGTTCAAGACCACCGGCGTGGGCCTGGAAATGGTGCCGGTCACCCATCCGAACGACCTGCGCGCCGGCGAGAAGGCGACTTGGCGTTTCCTGCTCGACGGTAAGCCGGCGGCCAACCAGGGCGTGAGCCTGATACCGGGCGGCGTGCGTTATCGCGGCACCCTGGGCGAGATCCGCCAGAACACCGACGCCAAGGGCGAGCTGACGTTCACCTTGCCGGCGGCCGGCATGTACATGGTCAGCAGCAGCTGGCCGGCAGCCGCGCCCCAGGTGCAGGGCCAGCCGCCGCAGATGGCGCCGCGCCGCGCCAGCTACGCGGCGACGGTCGAAATCCTGCCGGAGTAATCCGGCCGGCCGCTCCACGCTCCACTTCAACAAGGTCCGCATGCGCCGGGTTCTCGTGCCTCATCATATTTCCGACGACCCGGCGCCGGCGGGCGGCGTCATCCGCGATTTCGCTGGCCGCACCATGGGCACCAGCTGGTCGGTGCGGCTGGTGGCCGCGCCGGCGCAAGCTGGCGACCTGTTCGACGATTTGCAGTATGGCTTGCAGCAGCAGCTTGATGGCATCGTGGCCGAGATGAGCCACTGGGAAGCCGATTCCGATCTGGGCCGTTTCAACCGCGCCGAGGCGGGTAGCTGGCAGGTCTTGCCGCCGGCATTTTTTGACGTGCTATCGTTCGCGATGAGCGTGGCGCGCGAGTCCTGCGGCGCCTACGATCCGTGCGCCGGCACCCTGGTCAACCTGTGGGGCTTCGGCCCCTACGGCCGTTTCGACCAGCCTGGATTTGCCGCCCCTTCAACCGACGAGGTCGCCGTCGCGCGCACCCAGCTGGCCGCCGCCGGCGTGCGGCTCGAGCGCGAAGGGCGCAAGGCCCTGCAGCCGGGCGGCGTGCAGCTCGATCTGTCTGCCGTGGCCAAGGGCTACAGCGTCGACCGGCTGGCCTACCACCTGAAAACCCGGGGTGTCGAGCACTATCTGGTCGAGGTCGGCGGCGAGCTGCGCGGCGCCGGCGTCAAGCCGGACGGCCAGCCGTGGTGGGTGGCGCTGGAGCAGGTCGGCGACGGCGTGGCCAATGAGGTGGCCAGTGAGGCGGCCGATGCCGCCGGCTTGCCGGAGTCGGCCCCGGCGTCGCTGGTGCTCGCGCTGCACGGTCTGGCGGTGGCGACCTCGGGCGACTACCGCCGCTACTTCGAGCTCGACGGCCGGCGCTATTCGCATACCATCGATCCGCGCAGCGGCATGCCGATCGCCAACGACCTGGCGTCGGTCACGGTGGTGCACGGCCAGTGCATGGCGGCCGACGCCTGGTCGACCGCGCTGACGGTGCTGGGCGCAGAACAAGGCCTGGCGCTGGCCGAACGCCAGGGGCTGGCGGCGCGCTTCGTCGCGCGCGGCGCCGACGGCGGCTTCACTGAACACATGAGTTCCCATTTACGCGGCATGCTGGACGAATAATCGAATAATAGAATGATCTGGACCGACGACCCTACCCGATGGCTGCTGGTGGCAGGACTGGGCGCCAGCTATGGCCTGGTGTGCCTGCTGCCGTATCTGCGCCATCGGCGCAAACGCCGGGCCGCGCTGCGCGCCAGGGAGGAGGCCGCCGCATCGCCTTCGCCGGGCTGGATCGTCGCCTACGCCAGCCAGACCGGCAACGCCGAGGCGCTGGCGCAGCAAACCCTGGCGACCTTGCGGCTGGCCGGCATCGCCGCCCAGGTGAGCGAGCTGTCCGAACTGAACGCCGGCGACCTGCGCCGCGCCGAGCGTATCCTGTTCCTGGTCAGCACCTATGGCGAAGGCGATGCGCCCGACGCGGCGGCCGCCTTTGCGGGCCGCCTGATGACCACCGGGCTGCCGCTGACGCACTTGCACTACGCCGTGCTGGCGCTGGGCGACAGCGCCTACGCCCAGTTCTGCGGTTTCGGCCGCGCGCTGGACGCCTGGCTGGCCGCGCGCGGCGCGCACAGCCTGTTCCCGCGCATTGAGGTCGACCGCAGCGCCGACGCCGCCATCGCGCTATGGCGCCAGCAACTGAGCCACCTGGCCGGTACCAGCGATGCGCCGGACTGGAGCGCGCCGTCGTTCGAGGACTGGCAATTGCGCGCGCGCACCGAGCTCAACCCAGGCAGCGCCGGGCGACCGGTCTACCATCTGGAGCTGACGCCGCCGGGCGGAGAGTTGCCGGACTGGCAGTCGGGCGACCTGGTGCAAATCGCCGCGCCGGCCGAGCCGTCGCGTGCGCGCGAATATTCGATCGCTTCGATACCGGCCGATGGCAGCGTGCACCTGCTGGTACGCTTGCACCGCCACGACGACGGCAGCCATGGCGTGGCGTCGGGCTGGTTGACACGCCAGGCCGGCATCGGCCAGACGGTGCGGCTACGGTTGCGCCAGCACCGCCGTTTCCGGCTCGAGGCCAACGCCGCGCGGCCGTTGATCCTGATCGGCAACGGCAGCGGCATCGCCGGCCTGCGCGGCCACCTCAAGGCACGCGCGCTGGCCGGGCAGGGCCGCAACTGGTTGCTGTTCGGCGAGCGCAACAGCGCCCACGACTTCCATTACCGCGACGAACTGGAGGCGCTGCGGCGGGCCGGGCGGCTGCAGCTCGACCTGGCCTGGTCGCGCGACGCCACCGACGGCGCGCCGCGCTACGTGCAGGATTTGTTGCCTGCACGCGCGGACCAGCTGCGGGCCTGGGTGGCCGATGGCGCGGCGATCTATGTATGCGGCAGCCTGGAGGGCATGGCGGCGGGCGTCGACTTGGCGCTGGAACAGATACTGGGACGGCAACAATTAGATACTTTGGTGACCGAAAAGCGCTACCAGCGCGATGTTTATTGACAAAAATCCGCATATTGTTCGTGGGACATATATATCGATGTGGTAAAAACGCCACGACAGCGTACGGTCAAACGGCGATTTCCAAAATAAAGTTTATTCATAGTTGTTTATCGCTGAACAATCCACACATCTTGTCGCTTTGTCCTATTGTTTCCTAAAATTGCCTTAAAACATCCCCATTTTGTGACAAAGCCGTTACATAATTCCCCGCTGATGAGCAAGGATAGTTCCTACGTACTCGTCGCCTAGCCTGATCCTTTTCCGTCCTGCGTTGCGGCCCCTGTGGCCCATTTCCGCGCCAGGCCTGTCTTGGCCGCCAGAGCGCGAAGCGCACGCATTCACCTTGCTCATGTAGTTTATATAACCATATTTCAGGGAGTAGTGAATGATTTTGCAAGAGAAAGTCGGCGCCCGTTCGGTGCGCCTGGCACTCGCAGTGCTGGCAGGTACCACCATGTTCGCCGGTCAGGCCTCGGCACAAGAGCAAGCCATCCAGAAAGTCGAAATCACCGGCTCGGCGATCAAGCGCATCAACGTTGAGGGCGCCCTGCCAGTGCAGCGCCTGAGCTCCGAACAGATCGCCAAGACCGGCGCCACCTCGGTTGCCGAACTGATCCAGGCCCTGCCATCGATGCAAGGCTTCACCATCGCCGCGATCGCCGCCGGCACCAACTCCGGTGGCCGCGTGTCCGCGTCCATCCACAACATCGGCGAAAGCTACACGCTGGTGCTGCTGAACGGCCGCCGCATCGCTCCGCAAGGCTCCGGCTCCGCGATCAACCTGAACGCCATTCCGATGAGCGCGGTTGAGCGGGTCGAGATCCTGACCGACGGCGCCTCGGCCCTGTACGGTTCGGACGCGATCGCCGGCGTGATCAACTTCATCCTGAAGAAAAACCTGCAAGGCGGCAGCTTCGAAGGCACCGTCAGCCAGCCCGGCCAAAGCCGCGCCGGCCAGTCCAGCAATTTCAGCGGCACCTACGGCTTCGGCGATCTGGAGACCAACCGCTACAACGTATTGCTGTCGGCCCGCCACGACGAGAACAGCCGCATCAAGGCGACCGACCGCGACTTCGCCAACAGCTCGTTCCTGCCATTCAGCTACAACGGCCAGAACTACATCCACGACCGTTCCAGCACCTCGGCCGTGCCGGGCAACGTCGCCGTCGCCTACCGCGACGGCCGCACGCCAACGTCGACGTCTTCGATCGGCTTCAATCCGTACCGCAACATCAACGGCCAGTGCGGCCCGATGAACCAGCCGTCCAAGAACAACACGGCCACGGTGCAGAACTGCGGCTTCGATTCGGCCTCCACCGTTGAAATCGTGCCTGCAAGCAAGCGCGACACCGTGTTCGCCAAAGGCACCGCCAAGGTCGGCGAGACCTTCGAAGTGTTTGCCGAGGCAGCATACTCGCGCATGGACCTGACCGCCCGCATCGCGCCGAACACCGCGTCGATCGCGCTGGCCAAAGGTTCGCAGCTGTACAACAACTACGTGCGTCCGTACCTGACCACCGCGCAGGACGCCAATCTGTCGAGCGCCACCGCCACCTACCGTACCTACGACTGGGGCACCCGCGACAGCCAAACCATCACCGAAGCGAAACACCTGGTGCTGGGCACCGAGGGCGAGATCGGCGCATGGAGCGTTGGCGGCGGCCTGACCTGGTCCGAGAACTCGATCGACGAGCGCTATGTGGGCGGCTATGTGAAGAACGCCGAGTTCCGCAGCATGCTGTCGAATAACCAGTTCAACCCGTTCCTGGCCGCCGGCGAGCAAAGCGCCGCCACCAAGCAATTGATCGCCAATTCGGTGTTCCACGGTTCGATCCGCGAAGCATCGACCACGCTCAAGGGCATCGACTTCCGCGGTTCGCGCGAACTGATCCAGCTGCCGGCAGGCGCGGCCAACGTCGCCCTGGGCGGCGACTACCGCAACTACCACTACAAGCAGAACCCGAACGCGACCTCGTCGGACATCTACGGCTTCAGCACTTCGCCGGCGTATGACATGGAACGCAACAACTACGGCGCGTTTGCCGAGATGAACATCCCTGTGATCAAGAGCATCGAAGTGACCGCCGCAGCGCGTTACGACACCATCGAAGCGGTCAAGAACCACGTCGCCAACCGCGAAATGGGCAACAAGGAATCGGCCAGCACCTACAAGGTCTCGGGTCGTTGGCAGCCGACCCAGTCGTTCCTGGTGCGCGGCTCGTACGGCACCGGCTTCAAGGCGCCGTCGATGCTCGACATCGGCCAGCCACTGGTGGCGGCCGGCTTCACCGCCTCGCCATGGGAATGCCCGGCCAACCTGGCCGCTGAAAACTCGGCCTACTGCCGCGTTGGCAAGAGCCAGTACAACGTGCTGTCCGGCGGCAACGAGAACCTCAAGCCTGAGAAGTCGAAGCAGTTCACCGTGGGCTTCCGTTTCGAGCCGACCTCGTCGTTCTACGTCCAGGCCGACCTGTGGGACGTGAAGATCCGTGACGCCGTCTCCTCCGTGTCGGAAGCGCAGATCTTTGCCGACCCGGTCCAGTTCCGCGACCTGTTCACCACCTTCGTGGAACCAGGCAGCGGCCAGACGCTGTGGGCCAAGAAAACGCTGTCGGTCAACATCGGCCAGACCCACAACCAGGGTATCGACTGGGAAACGACCTATCGTCACCGTTTTGGTTTCGGCAACCTGAGCACCACGCTGAACGGTACCTACCTGCTGAAGTCGGACTACACCCGTCCAGGCACCAGCAACGACTGGGTCAACAGCATGAACTTCTTTGGTATCGATGACCAGGTAGCGTTCCGCCACGTGATCCGTCTGGCCACCACGCTCGACACCGGCGCGTTCTCGAACTCGCTGATCGCCAACTACAAGAACGGCTACACCGACGCGTCGGCGACGTCGTACAACCTGGGTACGAACAAGAACGAAACGTTCCGTATCGAAGTGCCGTCGTACCTGACCTTCGACTGGCAGGGTAAATGGCAGGTGACCAAAGCCATCGGCCTGCGTGCCGGCGTGAAAAACATCGCCGACCGCAATCCGCCGCTGTCGCTGCGCGCCTCGTCCGGTCACCAGATCGGCTACGACGCACGCTACGCAGATCCGATCGGCCGTACGTTCTACCTGACCGGCAACTACACCTTCTAAGCCGCGTCAGCGCTTGGCAAGCAAAAGCCCCCACCAGCCTGTGCACGGTCTTGACCGTGTTCCAGGCAGGTGGGGGCTTTTTTCATGGGCGCCAGGTTACGGTTCGGCGCCGGCCTGCTCCAGGCCGCGCGCCAGGCTCGAGATGCTGGGGTTGTCGATGAATACGCAGCGCGTGCCCGTGCGCTTGCAATAGTCCTTGACCCGCCAGTAGGCGCTGTGGCTGATGCAGCCGGTCTGGCAGATCACCAGGTCGGCCGCCGCCAGGCTGGCGTCGAGGCGGTTGGCGTTGTCCTCCAGACCGCCGTCGTGGTGGGCGAACTGCGCGCCCTGTTGCTCGATGAGCTCGCGGTAGGTGGCGACGTTGCCCGAGCGTCCGCCCACGCACAGCACCGCGCGGTCGCTCAGGCGCAGCGGCATCTTCATGACATGCTCGACCACCTGACGGGTTTCCTCCTGAATCGGCGCCGGCGGCTCGACCGCGCGCAGCGCCTCGGCCTTGAGCTCGGCGATCTGCTGGCGCAGCGCGCGTTCGCGCTCGTCCATCTGGGCCACCCGCTCGGCCAGCTTGGCGCGCGTGTCCAGGCCGGGGATCGACTCCTTCAACTGTTCCAGCTCGGTGCGCAGCGAATCGATCATGCTGTCCTTGCCCACCAGTTGCGCGCGCAGCTGCATCACTTGCGTCGCGTGGCGCTCGGCGTCGGCGCTCTTGTCCGCCAGCAGGGCGGCGGCGCGCTGCTGGGCCTTGCCCAGGTCGTGCGTCAGGCGCGCGTTCTCGGCCAGGGTGGCGTTGAACTTGCCGATGTCGGCGCGTACGCAGGCGCCGGCCTGGTGTTGCACCATGTGCAGGTCGCGGCACATCTGTTCCTCAAGCTCGCTGCTGCAGCGCGGGTGCGTCAGGCCGGCCCAAAAGGCGCCGGCGACGTCGCCGTTGGCCACGGCGGTGCGCCACAGCTCGCCGACCTGCGCGGTCGTCTTGGCGCCACGGAAGCGCAGCAGCACGGCAGCGTAGCGGCGTTCCAGTTCCTTTTGCAACGCTTCGGACAGGCGGTTGCGGTTGGCGCATTCGGTGACCGCGCCAACGTGCACCTCGTAATCATCGGCCACGACCGTGCCGCTGGTAACTTTGTCCACCAGCTTGCGCAGCACGCCCAGCGGGAAGCCGACGCCGACCAGCGGGCAATGGCAGGCATGGCCCAGTTCCCACAAGCGGCGGCGGCGCGAGGTTTGCGCCTCCGGCTCGCCGGCCAGAATCGCGGCAACGTTGCTGATGACCGGTTTGACGACTTGCCGGGACGGCTGGTCGGCGTCAAACCGCATCGGGGCCTGGGACTGGGCGGGCGCCGGGTTAACGGTGCCCAGTTGCGGCATGACGGCGGCGACGATGGCCGCCAGCGGATCGTGTTTTTCGCACATCGGGTGGTCTCCTCAGGCGGTGGCTGGCGCGTTGCGGGCGCGCGCCATGATGCGGCTGAGGAAGTTGGACTTCTCCTGCTCGTGCATATTGCGTTCAACCACCGTGGCCCACTGCTCCGACAACTGCTGGCAGGTGGCGCTGAGCACCGGCGCCAGGTCCGGCAGGCTGGCCAGCGCCTTCAGGTGGCGTTCGATCACCGAGGCCAGCTTGACGCAGCCGCCGGTGGTGTCGCCCCCGGCCGTGTAGTGCGACATCAGATGCAACACGGCGGACAGCATCAGTTCTGGATTGGGTCCGCCCGATCCCTGTGGCGGCGCGAGAAAAATCGGATTGCTACGGTCTATGGCCATCAAACGCTCCTGGTCGGGTTGGGAGTGCGGCTGGCGTGATGGCTGGCGACTCGGGGGAGTGGGCGCGGCGGCGCCCGGGCAAAGCGGGTAGGTTAAACGAAGGCGATCGGCCGGATCAGGCGGTCAATATCAGCTTGTTGAGCTGGGTGACCCGCAGGCGGTAGACGCGGCCGGCGTGCTCGATTTCAAGTTCGCGGCCACCTTCCATCAGGCCGGCGCTGCTGATGCGCTTGACGGGCGACACCGCCGAAGACACCACGGCGGGGGAAGGGCGGGCTTGCTGCAAGATGGGCATAGGCGTGGGCAGGGCGGTGGTCATCGTCGTTTCTCCTTTAAATAAGAATGATTCGTATTTGCATTCATTATTGTGGAAGGTGGGACGGAATGCAAGCCTTATTTGAATTGAAACGGGGCGCGAGGTTCAACCCGCCACGCCGTTAGCGATACGCACGCGTTACCACTTGGGGGTCGTACCCCATGCGGGGTACGACCCGTGTGGGGGTGCGGGTTGGCGCTCGAAAAAAAGCCCGGCGGGGAGGCCGGGCCCAAGGCTGGGTAATTGCCTGATATGGCCAGG
>Ga0308163_10000761_pt1 | contig 45608 bp, 45 predicted proteins | sample PhyTR1_FD_201037 | JGI IMG/M metagenome (GOLD analysis project Ga0308163, IMG submission 201037) | Phyllosphere microbial communities from UC Gill Tract Community Farm, Albany, California, United States - DLSLT.R1 | ecosystem: Host-associated > Plants > Phyllosphere > Unclassified | place: USA... | reverse complement strand
GTTCTACGCCCGCATTAACTTTAAAACAACTCTGGGGTATTCCGCATGAAACATAGTCTGCAGTACCCATTTTCATAAGCTCCCTTATACTATCCTGGATGCCTGGGCCTGCGTTTATTGCATCAATAAGCCGCTTAGTTCCTTCCTCCTGATAAAGCTCAAGGGCTTTAACATATAGGGTGTGTTTATCACCAAAAGCATGATAGATACTGGAACGCCCAATTCCCAGGCCATCAATCAGGTCTTGCATAGAGGTTCCATTGTAACCTTTCTGCCAAAACAGTCTTACCGCTTTCTGTAAAATCTCCTGCTCATCAAAATCTTTTGTTCTCATAATGAAAATAGCTTTGCCGAATAAACAGCAAAGCTATTAATTTTTTTAGCGGGCTCCTCCACTGGCAAGTATAATTTCACCGGTTAACCACCTCGATTCTTCCGAGGCGAAGAAGGTAACTACCTGAGCAATATCATCTGGCTGACCCATACGTTGGAGCGGAGTCTGTTTTACCATCGCATCGGCAAACTCACTTCCAATAAAGCCGGCAGCGATGGACCCTTCAGTTTCTATCATTCCCGGATTAACAGAATTGACACGGATCCCGCGGGCACCTAATTCTTTAGACAGTACACCAGTTATGGCATCAACAGCACTTTTGGTTGCAGTGTATACTGAACTGCCGGCAGGGGTAGCTCTGGATACTCCTGATCCGATGTTGATAATGCTTCCGCCCGCTGCAGAAAAGTGTTTTGCCGCAGCTTTTGAAGCGAGTAGTAAACCGAGCACATTTATGTTAAACTGTGAATGGAACCCTTCTTCAGTGACCTCTTCCAGGGTGCCCCATTTGTATATGCCAGCATTATTGACTAAAATATCTACACCGTTATACGCTTCAAGTGTTGCTTCAAACAGCTTTTCTATATCTGCTTCCTTTGCTATGTCGGCCTTTACAGCGATTGCGGTCCCTCCATTATCAATAATGTCTGCAACTACTTTCTCCGCATCTGCCACAGCAGATGCATAATTTACTATTACTTTCGCACCTTCAGCAGCCAGGCTTTTTGCAATAGCTGCTCCAATTCCTTTCGAGGCACCAGTAACCACTGCCACTTTGTTTTCCAATCTTTTCATGTTTTTTTTCGTTTTAGACCAATCAGTCCACAAAGATGTATCATTAATTAGATCGATCGGTACAATTAGAAGTTTAATTGCGGAGGGATGACAAAAAGGATGATCTCAGTTACCAGTACTGCCTAAGGGCCTTGAATTACCCGGTCACATTTAATGAATCGATAAGACCGTCTTTTAGTCCCAGATGAAAGTTCAGGTTCTGGCTTTGTCAAAGGAAATGATCTGATTATTGAACCTGATACTTCCTTATCCACAAATTCCGTGGAGTTATCAACATTTATTAGTATACTAACAAAATTAGTATTACGTTTGCTTATATAAATATATACTAATATATATAGCAACTGAAGTGATAGGGATGATGGAGGCTAAAAGAGATCTGATACATAAGCTAAAACAAGATATCCTGCTGTGGCAAGGCTATAAAGCTGCTTCAAATTCAACCTGTTTCAAGATTGGTCTTGGTACCATTGAGGCTGTTTTTCCCGACGGTGTGTTTCCAAAAAGAGCCATTCATGAATTCATAACGGTAATTCCTGAGCATGCTGCAGCAAGTGATGGTTTTATTGCCGGACTGCTTGCTGCATTAATGCAGGATGGTGCCGCTTGTGTATGGGTGAGTACAAGCCGCAGACTTTTCCCTGCTTCCTTAAGCGCATTTAACGTGGCGCCAGAACGAATCATTTTCATTGATGTAAAAACCGAAAGAGAAGCACTCTGGATAACAGAAGAGGCCCTCAAATGTGAAGGATTGGCTGCTGTAGTTGCAGAACTAAATGAGATGAGTCTGATCGAATCCCGGCGTCTGCAACTTGCAGTTGAAGGAAGCGGGGTGACGGGTTTTATACTGCGTAAAGATGGAAGAAAGACGGCGAGTACCGTGGCTGCTGCGCGGTGGCAGATCAGCCCCTTGCCCAGTGTGACAGAAAATGGGCTGCCAGGCCTTGGCTTTCCGCGCTGGCAGGTGGATGTGTTAAAAGTGCGCAACGGTAATCCCGGCAGTTTCATTATGGAATGGGCGGGAGATAGATTTGAAGAAATCGAAAATAACAGAAAATCTACAACATTACCTAAACCCGAGGGTCTGAAATTTGGATAAGGATCATGCAAAAGCGTTTTGTTTCCATATGGTTCCGACACTTGCTGGCCGACTGGCAGCTCATCCGCCGTCCGGAACTGGCTACAGTACCTTTTGTTTTTGCAGCAGCTGATCACGGACGCATAATCATTACCTCGGTAAGTCAGATAGCACTGGAAGCTGGGATTGAAGTAGGCATGCGTGCAGCAGATGCAAAGGCTATTTGTGCGGGTCTGGAAATCCTGGATGATAAACCCGGGCGTCCTGCACAATTACTTCGCGGCCTCGGCGATTGGTGCATCAGGTATGCCCCCATAGTTTCAATAGATGAGTTTGGAATGGATAGCTTATTGATGGATGTAAGCGGCTGCGCCCATCTATGGGGCGGAGAACGCGAGTACTTAAAACAGATCATCACAAAATTCAAGAGCAAAGGTTATACGGTTAGATTGGCCATTGCAGACACGCCTGGTGCTGCCTGGGCCGTATCACGCTGGGGAAAGCGTACGCCACTGATACCAGTTGGCGGACATACAGAGGCCTTGCTTTCCCTTCCGCCAGAAGCGCTGAGACTGGATGATCAGATCATTGTGAAGCTGCGCAAGCTGGGTTTTTCCCAGATCAAAAGTTTTATAGGCATGCCTCGCTCTGTACTTCGGAGGCGCTTTGGTGAACCTTTCCTGCTGCGGCTTGCACAGGCATTAGGCACTGAGGAGGAAGTATTGACTCCGCTTCAGCATGTGCTGCCTTTTCAGGAAAGGTTATCCTGTCTGGAGCCCATCAAAACACGAACAGGCATTGAGATAGCCATTACAAAATTGCTGGAATGTATGTGTAAACGGCTACAGGAAGAAGGTAAAGGGTTACGGACAGGTATTTTGACCGGCCACAGGATTGATGGAAAGATTGTCCAGATCGCCATAGGTACCAGTGCGGCAACACACAACGTTAGTCATTTGTTTAAGCTCTTCCAATTGAAGATTGAACAGATCAAGCCCGGGCTGGGCATCGAGCTTTTTATACTGGATGCACCCAAAACAGGAGAGGTAGAGGTGCCGCAGGGAGCAATGTGGTCAGCTACCCCAGGCCTGGATGATCAAAGTGTTACCCAGCTGCTGGAGAGGGTTGCAGGTAAAGTGGGTGCAGGAGTGATCCACCGTTATTTACCTGCCACATGCTACTGGCCAGAGCGTTCCATCAAGGGAGCATTAACACTTAGCGAAAAGCCTGTTGCCGACTGGAATACCAGCAGGCCGCGTCCAACAGAATTGCTCAAGCAACCTGATCCCATTGAGGTAATGGCCCTGATTCCGGATCATCCTCCAAAATTCTTCATCTATATGGGTGTGCAACATTTAGTGGCTAAAGCAGACGGGCCGGAAAGGATAGAGCGGGAGTGGTGGCTTGATGAAGGAGAACACCGCGACTACTATCAGGTGGAAGACGACAAGGGGCAGCGCTACTGGCTGTTCCGTTCGGGCCATTATGGCGCCGGGAAGAAATACAAATGGTTTATTCATGGATTTTTTGCTTAAGACTGGGGTATGGGATACAGTGAATTACAGGTAACTTCGAATTTTAGCTTTTTGCGTGGGGCATCTCATGCAAATGAGCTCGTGGAACGTGCGGAAGCTTTGGGTTATCAAAAAATAGCGATCACCGACCGCAATACATTGGCTGGAATTGTAAGAGCCCATTCAGCTTGCCGTGAAAAGAACATCAAGCTTATCCCAGCCTGCAGGCTCGATCTTCTGGATGGCCCCAGCTTGCTGGCTTACCCCACTGATAAGGATGCTTACGGGCGACTGTCTGCCTTGTTAACCTTAGGTAGCCTGAGGGCCGAAAAAGGTTCATGCCATATCTCCCGCCAGGATGTGTATCAGCATTCCAAAGGGATGTTATTCGTTGCGGTCATGCCAGGCGTACTGGACAGGCATTTCAAGTTTGAGCAAGAATTTGTCAACGCCATCACACAGTACCGTGAAGCACTGGGCAAGCAGCTTTACCTGGCTGCGAGCAGAACTTACTTAGGCAATGATGATAAACTCATCTTCCGGGTCAGCCAGCTGGCAGAAAGACTTGATATTCCTGTAGTGGCAACAGGGGATGTCCATTACCACGATCACTCGCGCAGGGAATTACAGGATATACTGACTTGCGTACGCGAGAAATGCACGATCCAGGAGGCCGGGTTCCGCCTGCACCAAAATGCAGAACGTTACTTCAAACCGGTTGCAGAAGTGCAAAGGCTGTTCAGGAAATATCCCGGGGTCATTGAAAATACCCTTCGCATCTCAGAAGCCTGTTCCTTCTCCCTCGATGAGCTCAAATACGTATATCCCGAAGAGATCAACAAGAGTGGGCGGTCACCTTTGGAAGAACTGGAATACCTCACCTGGAAAGGAGCCCATGAATTCTATGGAGTAGTGATACCAGAAAAGGTAGTAACGATGGTCAATCATGAAATGGCTTTTGTCAAACAGATGGACTACGCCAACTATTTCCTTTTTGTTGAAGACATTGTGAGGGAAGCGCGCAGCCGAGGGATTCTTTGTCAGGGGAGAGGATCTGCGGCCAATTCAGCAATTTGTTTTTGTCTGGGCGTGACTTCTGTAAACCCGATGAAATTTGATCTGCTGTTCGAACGTTTCATTTCTCCTGCCCGCAATGAGCCACCTGATATTGATGTTGACTTTGAGCATGAACGGCGGGAGGAGATCATCCAGTACATTTATAACAAGTATGGGCGTGACCGCGCAGCTATCGTAGCCACTGTTACCCAGCAACATCAGAAAGGGGCTATACGCGATGTGGGTAAAGCCATGGGGCTTTCAGTAGATACAATCAATAGGTTATCCAGCTCATTATGGCAACATACCGACGAATGGTTTGAGAAGGAGCGGATAGTAGAGCAAGGGCTCAATCCTGATGATCCCCATCTAAAGAAAACCTTAGAATTGACTGCGCAGATGATAGGTTTCCCCAGGCAGCTGGGACAGCATACCGGTGGGTTTGTGGTTACCAATGGAAAGCTTACCGATCTGTGCCCGATCCTGAATGCCAGGATGGAAGACCGGACCAACATCGAATGGAACAAAGACGATATTGATGATCTGGGATTTTTGAAGGTTGATGTGCTGGCTTTAGGGATGCTCACCTGTATCCGTAAGGCTTTTGATCTGTGCAGGGATCGTTACGGCCTGAATTTAACACTGGCTAATATTCCGCAGGATGATCCTGATGTTTACAAAATGATCAGTGCAGCAGATACACTGGGCGTGTTTCAGATAGAAAGCCGGGCACAAATGTCCATGCTGCCACGCCTCAGGCCAAAGTGCTTTTATGATTTGGTGATCGAGGTGGCGATCGTAAGGCCCGGTCCGATACAAGGCGATATGGTGCATCCTTATCTGAGAAGGCGAAACAATGAAGAGCCGGTCAGTTATCCATCAAAAGAACTTGAAGCTATACTAGGCAGGACACTTGGCGTTCCACTCTTTCAGGAACAGGCCATGAAAATCGCTATTGTTGCTGCTGGCTTTACTCCAGCAGAAGCAGATGGATTGCGGCGTAGTATGGCCACATTCAAGTTCAAGGGGCTGGTAAATCATTTTGAGAAAAAACTAATTGACGGCATGCTTGCCAAAGGTTATACCGAGGAATTTGCCAGGCGGATCTTTAAACAGCTGGAAGGTTTCGGGAGCTATGGTTTTCCCGAAAGCCATGCGGCAAGTTTTGCACTGCTTGTCTATGTCTCCTGCTGGTTAAAGCATTACTATCCGGATGCTTTCGCTACTGCACTGCTCAATAGTATGCCGATGGGCTTTTACCAGCCCGCACAAATCGTGATTGATGCCCAAAAACATACCGTAGTAGTTAGAGAAGTGGATATCAATCATTCCCTATGGGATAATCAACTTGAAGAGCAATCAGGAAGATACCGTGCGGTCCGTTTAGGCTTCCGTCAAATCAGTGGCATCAGGGAAAAGGAGATTGGGTTGCTGATCAATAGCCGTGGGGACAGTTACAAAAGTATAGCCTCGCTGCGCAATGCAGGCGTATCCATAGGAACGCTTGAGCGATTGGCAGATGCCGATGCCTTTCGTTCTATAGGTATGGACCGCAGAAAGGCACTCTGGGAAGTTTCTGCACTACAGGATATGCCAGAGGAATTGTTCAAAGGACAACCTTCGGAAAGTATGCTTGAAACTCAGGTAGAGCTTCCGCTGATGAGTAAAGGGGAACATGTGGTTCAGGATTACTCAACATTAGGTCTAACGCTTAAAGCACACCCAGTAAGTTTTGTGCGGATCCGGCTTGAAATGCTACGTATACTTTCCTGCAAGCAAATCAATGAAGATGCAGGAAACGGGCAGTTGGTAAAGGTCGCAGGATTGGTTTTAGTTCGCCAGCGACCTGGTACAGCAGGAGGGGTGTGTTTTATCACTATCGAAGATGAATCAGGTTTCAGTAACCTTGTGGTATTCGAAAAACTCTTTGAGAAGTACAGGAAGGAAATTCTACATGCGAAGTTACTGATGGTTGAAGGAAGGTTGCAGCGTGAGAAAGAGGTAGTACATGTAATTGTTAGCAAATGTATTGACCTCACGAAGATGCTAGGTAAGCTCGTTGAAAAGGAACTGGATGACGATTCGGTACCATTCCAGACGCAGGACAAACGCACGCAGGTACGCCAGGATGTTTCGAAGCAAGCCTTTCATGGGGGCAGGAATTTCAAATGATCCTCTACTCCTTTAAATATTAGTTATATTTCATTATCATTGCTAAGCACAACGAGACTTTATTTAATCCTTATGAAAACTGCCCTCTTTTTATTTTCTTTTTTTCTTTATTCATGTACTGTTTATTCACAAACAATTCAGCTTGACCTATCCGCTAAAGATAAAGATGATGTTTTTATCGTTCAAAAGGACCGCTTCAATGTAAGGATAGATTCAAAAGGGAAGCTTCAAAATAAGAATGCTCCTGCATTTGACAACCTTGGTGATAAAACAGTAAAATATGACCTGCAAGGTCGTGTGAGTGCTATTGACGGTTTGGCAGTTGATTATGATATCAATGGCCGTGTTAGGCAAATAGGAGATGATCGGGTTGATTATGATATGAATAATCGGGTCCGTCAGATCGGGAATAAACGAATAGATTATGATGTTTTTAACAGGGTTCGGCAAATAGGAGACGATCGGGTTGATTATGATATGGATAACCGGGTTCGTCAGATCGGGAACAAACGCATAGATTATGATGTTTATAATAGGGTTCGCCAAATAGGTGACGATCGGGTTGACTATGATATTAATGACCGGGTTCGTCAGATTGGGGACAAACGCATAGATTATGATGTTTATAACAGGGTTCGCCAAATAGGAGATGAACGGGTTGATTATGATATCAATGGCCGGGTTCGCCAAATAGGAGATAAACGAATTGACTACGACATCAATGGTCAGATTCGCGAAGCAAGCGATCCAGGTAATAACATCTTTCTCCTCTACAAAACAATTCAAAGTTGGAATACTAAAAATCATTAAAACCACATGGAACTTAAGGGAAAGTCTTTGCGTTCAAGTGCACTTGATTGACCGACCATTCACCCATGTGCCATGAAGATTCTTCAGACCTCTCAGATGGAATTTTATCTATCTTGAATCGCTTCATGGATTTTCCATTCTGTATATAATCCTGGGAAGAATGTATTATTTCTTTCATTCTCAATTGATCTACAGCATAGTATACCATTGTCTCTAAAATTTTCGAAACCTCAACAACCAAACTTGAATTATCTACGGCCCTGGTAAGTTGGTAATTATTATTTTCCATATATTCATTTCTTCGATAAAATACCCTGGTTATAAGAATAGTACGCAAATAAAACAGGTAGTTATCTAAAAAACCTTGTTAATGGTGGCTTGTTATGTAAAAAAAGGAATTCTACCTGCTCTGAATATTTATATTGAAGCAAAACCACATGGACAAGCAAAAAAAAGTTAGCACTAAACAACTGCGCACGACGGATATTGACATTATCGCAGGTGCAAGACAGACTGATCAGTTAGATCGTTTAAAAGAGAATGCTAGAGGAAGTGAACTTCTCAAGTTTACTCGGAATTACAAAAAACTGTCCATAATTCTTATCATCTCTTTCTGCGTCATGTATGTAGTTATGTTTCTTAATATAGAAAGTAGCGACCATATCTACTTCAGTCTAAACAGGGTATATATGTCACTATTGATGGTTTGCCCAATGGCCATTTTAATGCTGATAATGATGTCTGAAATGTATACTAATAGAATAATAAATAATTTTGTAATCGTACTGAGTAGTTGTGTATTCCTACTTTCACTGACTTGCCTGCGAACGCAGTTTTCAATCGGTGACAGGCAGTATATGAAGGCAATGATACCACATCATTCATCGGCTATTATGACCAGTAAAAATGCGAGTATTGAGGATCCCAGAGTAAGGTCTTTGGCAGACAGTATCATTAAATCTCAGCAACACGAAATAGCCAGAATGAAACAACTGTTAACAACAATAGATCAATAACAGCGCCCTTATCATTTGTAATTATTGATATCCTTGGCGATAGTAGGGTTATAAAAACTCGTTTTAAGCATTGTTCTTTCATTATGAAGAATTGCAGTATTGTATGTACGCATATCAAATCTTAGGCGTAAACAGTAGACCTAAAAATAAAGAGCACTATTTGATTTTGTTGTATTTCGATAACCAGAATACTATCCACTAGATGTTTTATATGAATTATTTTATTCGTTTTATGGTACTGGTTATACATATGCATGGGGTGTTGCATTTGTATTTTAAACTAGTAGCTTTTGAGTCGCTTTATAAGGTGCTTTATGCCGTATTATTTTATCTGTGGGGTATCTGGCTACTTAAAAAATCTTTTGAAATAGAAGTAAAAGCAAAATGAGATTGGCTATATTGACATTGTTGATTTTTTTGATTGATGCTCATCAAATTCTTTAAGAGCTTTAGAAGTTGCAGTACTCATGAGAGGGCTTCGTTTCCAGACTGCTACCTACCAAGATTACTTACATGATCAACCTGACTCCACCAAGTTCAGAGACATGATAAGGAAATTTATCTCCAGGTGCTCCGATAAACATGAAGTTTTTTGGAATTTCCCACTTTTTGGAAAGTTGCTCGACAATATCGGGGCCAAAGTGTCCCTCAATCTCCACAAAATCGATGTCGATTTCAGGGTAGGCCCGATCGAGCACTTAATATCTTTCTTAAGATTTTCATTATTACTCTCGGCATTTGAAATATGGACAATTTTGAGTTTTTGGTGGCTTCATTCTCCTCCACATAAATCATCACCCGGTTAAGTATGGAAACGTTATGACCACGCGTGAAGAAAACAAGCTCCTGCGAATTTATTTTCACTAATGCCCGGTGAAGAAATCCAGGCGTACTGTCCAGCGTAAGTGATGGTCAGCGCAGCGACATGTAGGCAGGAAGAACTGATATCATTGCCACATATAGAGGTGGCTTGTAGTTCATTTAGCTTTTGATGAGGATGTTCAGCGGATTGTTTCATGGGCTTCTAATAAACAGCTCAGGCGCATCCGACAAATTTTATGTCTATTTTACGGTAATGACCTTCGATAACTAACAGTGAGGTTATCTAAATGTTTTATGTTATCTTTCTTAGTACTATGCTTCCGGCAATACCAGAAATAATAGAGCCAATCAGGATTCCATATTTTGCCTGTTCAACAAATTGGGAACTTTGAAATGCCAATCCACTAATAAATAGTGACATGGTAAAACCGATCCCCCCTAACAGCGCTACGCCAAACATATGGCGCCAGCTAGCATCATTGGGAAGCGATGCTAAACCTGATTTAACCATAAGCCAGCTGAACAACAGGATGCCAATGAACTTACCAAAAACCAGACCGGTAGTTACGCCGATAGAAACAGGGTTGATCACTGAACTTAGGAAATCCGAGCCAATTACAATTCCCGAATTTGCAAGCGCGAAAAGAGGCATGACTAGAAAAGCCACCCATGGGTGCAGCGCATGCTCGATTTTTTGCAGCGGGGTTTCAGCTGCCATGCTGAGGTCTTTTACATCCCTGATTGTTTTGTGTTGTGATGGCGTGGTAAGGGTGCTGTTGCTGGGTATTTCCTTTTCGAATTCCTGGGTAAGCTTCTTTAAGTTTGTGGAATAATCTGACTCATTGATCCTTCTCACTGCAGGGATGGTAAATGCAACGATTACCCCGGCAATTGTTGCGTGTACACCAGAAAGCAGGAATCCAGCCCATACCCCGATTCCAAGCAAAAGATAAAATAAGGTATTTCTGATCCCCAGGTAGTTTCCGCAAATCAGTACCAGCAAAAAAATAGCTGCAATGCCCAATGCTGTAAAGTTAACCTCAGTAGTATAAAAGAATGCGATAATGAGAACTGCGCCAAGATCATCCGCAACAGCAAGCGCAGACAAAAAGACTTTAACTGAAGAGGGTATATGTTTGCCGGCCATCGACAGCAAGGCGAGAGCAAAGGCAATATCGGTGGCCATGGGAATTCCCCAGCCCTGGCTAGCTCCTGAGTCTTTATTGATCGTAAAGTATATCAGCGCCGGAACAAGCATACCTCCAAGAGCTGCGCCCATGGGAAGAACCGCTTTTCGAAAAGTAGAAAGCTCCCCGTCCATAAATTCCCTTTTCAGCTCCAGCCCGATCACAAAGAAAAATATGGCCATCAGGCCATCATTGATCCAGATATGAAGCGGATGGCTCAGCAAAGCGGTGTTGAATCCTATTGAAAACTTAATATCCCAAAGGTCGTGATATTGTCCGCTGAAGGAGGAGTTGGCCCATAAGATTGCAATAATTACGCTGATCAGCAGAACAATTCCACTGGTATATTCCAAGTGGATAAACCGGTTAACCGGAGCTATGATTTTTTCTATGGGGGTTCTCTGTTTTTTCATGCCATTATCCTGGCCGGGCAAGTTAAAATAATTCTGTTAAATAGGCAATCGATGAATGAAAAGACATCTGGAAAGATCGTGTAAAACAATGGCCGAAGATATTTTCAGCGGCATTTCTGTAGCACTGGCGCTTTCTTTGAGTGCCTCCATGCACCGGGACCAATTTGTACTGATCACTTATATCATTGTGGTATTTTCAATTTTAATCCAGGGACTAACAATTGGAAAACTCGCTAAAAAATTGCAATATTAACATATGAATGAGATTTACCTTGCCCTGAAGAGATTTTTTTCCTATCGCTTCAGTCTTCACGAAGACAATGCCGATGAATCTGTTACTGTTGAATCGATCAAAAAGAATGTGGAATTTAAAGGGGCGAATCTATGGACCTTGATCTTTGCCATTTTTATTGCATCCATTGGTCTGAATGTAAACTCTACCGCAGTTATTATCGGAGCAATGCTGGTTTCTCCTCTCATGGGGCCGATTATGGGAGTTGGGCTGGGCATTGGCATCAATGATTATGAATTGGTCAAAAAGGGAGTACGAAACTTAGCAATAGCCACAATCATCAGTGTAATCACCTCCACTTTATATTTCTGGATTACGCCGCTACATGAGGCCTCTTCAGAACTCCTTTCACGGACATCCCCATCCATTTGGGATGTTTTTATTGCAGCGTTGGGTGGACTTGCCGGAATCATTGCTGCAACAAGAAAAGAGAAAAGCAATGTCATCCCTGGTGTGGCCATTGCTACAGCATTGATGCCCCCGCTATGTACAGCTGGTTATGGACTTGCTTCCGGTAATTTATATTTCTTTTTAGGAGCCATCTATCTTTACTTTATCAATAGTATTTTCATTTGCGTGGCCACTTACCTGATTGTCCGCTACCTGAAATTTCACAAAAAGGAATTCGAGGACAAAGCATACGAGAAAAAAGTTAGCCGATATATATTGATCATTGTCCTGATCACCGCAGCACCTAGCGTATATCTGGCCTATCGGATTGTGGACAAAAGTATTTTTGAAAACAATGCAGGCACTTTTATTAAGCAGGAACTCAATTATAAAAATACGCAGGTAATCTCTAAAAATTTTAAATACAGCAGAAAAGGCAACGAAATAGACCTGTTGCTCCTTGGAGATGAACTTGGCCCGCTCCAGATTGATTCCCTGGAGAAAAAAATGCCTTTGTATCAGCTTGATCAAACCAAACTAATCATCCGTCAGGGCCTAAATGCAAAAAATCAGCTCGATATCTCTCAGATCAAGGCCAGTATACTGGAAGCAGTATATCAGGGAGACTCTACAAAGCAGAAGGCCAGCACTTATAATGCTTTAAACCGTCCAATACCTGATATTGAAGCTGAACTAAAATCGCTCTATCCAGGACTGCAAGCGTTCAGTATTAACCACATTGAGGTAAAACGTTTGGATACCAACCGAACAGATACCTTAACTTTGGCACTCATCAATAGCGCTTTACCAATCACATCAAGTGACCGTCAGCGTTTACAGCTTTGGTTAAAGAAAAGGGTTAAAGCCGATTCACTGAAGCTCATTATTGTGCCATGATCATAAGAAATGAGAGAACGTATGAGTTGAAGCCGTGGCTGGCTTCTGCTTTTTTTCCTGCCCGGTTGCTATAAGAAGTTAGCATCGACATGGCAGAGCGGAACGGGCCGGATTTTTTTTCGCTCGCTTGTTCGGCCGATTTCTTAAGTAATTCCGCGATTCTCTTTGCACTCTTAGATTCAAAAATGTTTTCCTGTAGATCAAGTGCATCACTGTTTTGGTACTTTAGCTGACCAATTTTTGTCTGCTGTTTATCCTCTGCCTTTTTTTGCTGTTTTTCATGCTTTTATCTTAAACAGCCTGAATAGAAAGGATTTAGTGTTGCTTTAATCATTTTTGGGTATTAATCCTGACGCTGCTGGCGTAGAATTCGCCCTATCTTGGAGTTTGTACGTGATTTTAAAATCAGCTAAACTACTGGTAAGATATGCTGTTACTTCAATCAATTTGTTAAGATGCAAAGCTAAGCAGGGATGCCAATTGCATTAATTGACTCAGCAACTTTAAATCTATGCTCCTTAACAAGATACTATTCTAATTTAATGCACATATATGGAAAATCAGCAAGAAGTGTCAATTAACCCTACAGAAAAACATCCTCAGCCACCTTTTCCTAAGCAGGATCAGTCTGCACCAGGTACAGAGGAACAGCTCCGTCCACAGGCAGACCATGGGGAGAACTCTTATCAAGGCAGCGGGAAACTGAAAGGAAAAAAAGCAATTATTACCGGTGGTGATTCTGGAATAGGACGTGCTGTCGCCATTGCCTTTGCCCGTGAAGGCGCAGACGTTTTGATTAGTTATCTGGATGATTCCGAAGACAAGGACGCCAACAGGACAGCAGAGCATGTGGAAGCTGCTGGCAGAAAAGCCGTTTTAATAAAAGGGAATATTCAGGATGAGTCCCATTGCAAGCATATTATTGATACGGCCGTAAAGGAATTTGGCGGCCTCGATATACTTGTAAATAATGCGGCCTTCCAAATGGCCAGGAAAACAATGGATGAAATCCCATCTGAAGAATGGGATCGTACCTTCCGTACAAACATCACTGCGATGTTCTACTTGTGCAGAGCGGCTGAACCATATCTTAAGCCAGGCAGCAGCATCATCAATACCACATCGGTAAATGCCTATTCCCCAAGCGAACAACTATTGCCTTATGCTGCGACTAAAGCTGCAATCCAAAATTTTACTGCTAACCTCAGCCAGATTCTATTAAAAGACGGTAAAGGAATACGGGTAAATGCTGTAGCACCGGGGCCTATCTGGACGCCGCTTATCCCTTCAACGATGCCTGATCACGAAGAGTTTGGAAAAGACACACCCATGCAAAGAGCGGGGCAACCGGCAGAAGTAGCACCAGCATATGTTTTCCTTGCCTCTCAGGATGCAAGCTACATTGCAGGGGCAACGATCCCGGTTACAGGGGGGCGGATTACAATTTAGTTTGGGAACCTAAAAAAATAAACTTATGGCAAAGTATTCAAAAAAGGCATCGGAAAAGGTTGAAGAAAATATGCACGAACTGAAAGAAGGGAAACTGAAATCAGGAAATGGCGATAAAGTAACTTCTAAAAAACAGGCGGTAGCAATCGGATTATCCGAAGCCAGAAAACAGGGGGCAAAAGTTCCCAAGAAAAAGGACTGAAGCTGCCGGTAAAGATCCCCTTATGCCAGTATGAGGCTTCATTAAGCTTACCGATGAAGTAACAGGATATCAGATTCACGCCTGGGACGGGGATATCTGTGGGGTAGAAGATTTTTTTATTGATGAAAGGACCTCGAGCCTGTCTTATTTGGTTGTTGATACGGTGAACTGGTTCCAGGTAAGAAAGTTAGTCTTTTACCCAGATGGATAAAGGAAGTGAAATGGCATGATTCATCAGTTGATGTAGATATTCCGATACAAGCGATAAAGAACAAGCCCAGCTGATACCACTCCGACGCGCGTTGATTCCCTGGGGACAAACACCCCTTCAGGACAATAAATTGGTCTAAACAAAAAATAATTATGAGTACATCTAATCAGACACACGATCACCAGACCATCAAAGATTGGGCTGAGCAAAGGAAAGGGATTCCAGCAAAAGTAAAAGGAACAGCAAAAGAGGATCAGGGCATCCTTAGAATTCATTTCCCCGAATTCAGTACGAGTGATGAGTTGGAAGAAATCAGCTGGGATGCATTTTTCGCAGATTTTGAAAAGGATCAGTTGGATTTCCTATACCAGGATGAAAAGGCAAATGGAGAGCCCAGTACTTTTCATAAGTTTTTAAACAGGGCTGATTAAACATGTTGGATCACTCCTCACAAATCGTCCAGCGGATAGCTACTCATGGACAGCTCTCTTTCAGGGAATTTATGGAAATGTGTTTATATGATCCAGAAATGGGATATTATAATTCTGGTGAATCGATTGTAGGCAAGGAAGGTGATTTTTTCACCAGCAGTACCCTGTCTCCGGTTTTCGGCGCTGTAATCGGTAAACAGTTGGAAGAAATGTGGTGCCTGATGGGTAAACCGGCTTTCACGATAGTGGAATACGGAGCGGGTACAGGCGCACTCTGCAAATCTATATTGGATTATCTTAAGAGCAATGAAAGCATGTATGCGCAGCTGCGATATTACATCATCGAGAAAAGTCCGGCGATGCGGAAGCAGGAACGAGAAATTTTGGGTGATGAGGTACATTGGCTGGATTCCATAAAGGAAATCGGGAAAATGCAGGGCTGTATTTTATCAAACGAACTTCTGGATAACTTTGCTGTGCACAGGGTAGTGATGCGAGAGGAACTAATGGAAGTATTTGTTGGTTATGAAAACGGCTTTACAGAGGAGCTTAGGCCTGCTGGTAGCGACCTGAAAAATTACCTTTCAGAACTTGCTGTGGAACTACCCCTGGGATATCACACCGAGATTAATCTTCAGGCGCTGGAATGGATTGAAGAGATTGCTTTGGTACTGGACAGAGGTTATGTGCTCACTATTGATTATGGTTATCTGAATGCAGCAATGTACAAGGCATCCAGAAGCCAGGGAACATTGTTGTGTTACCACAAGCATCGGGTGCATGAGGAAATTTATCAGAATATTGGGAGACAGGACCTCACCAGTCATGTTAATTTCTCTGCACTCATGCACTGGGGAGGCAAGCACAGGCTGGTTGAATGCGGTTTTACAAATCAGTGCGAATTTCTAATGTCTCTGGGTTTTAGGCAAGTGCTCATCAGCATGCTTTCCGGCGAAAAAGATGTAGTTCATGCATCTATGCAAGCTGCTGTGATCAGCCAAACACTGCTAATAGACATGGGGAGTAAATTTAAGGTGCTGGTGCAGCAAAAAGGGATGGACGGGGGAAAGTTAAGCGGCTTTTTTTATCGAAGCTCACCTTAATTTAGTTGCGCTCCTTTCTCACAAGGGATAATTAACATTACAATCAGAGGTAGTTGCAATGTTGCAAAAGAAGTTAGACTATTCCTGCGGTATCCGGTCTGATAGGTTTGGCAGATCCAATCCAAACTGATCCAACCTACAGCAAATAAATCGATTGATATTTCGCATTCAACCCCTGCCTGAAAGGCAGGGGCTTTTTGTATTTATTTAATTAACTTTTGACAGGTTGCTGCTGTTTCCAGTCGGTTAACAGGACGGTCAGGCCTGCAATTGCGGTAAAACTGAGGTTAAAGATAAGTTCCTTTTTACTGCTTCGAAAGGGTTTGAATAAAGTTTGCAGGGCAAACTGACTGACGTTGAACAGGTCGATTTTTCCATGCGTTGAAAATGGGATCAGGCCTTTTATTGAAAATGGTTGTTTTGTGAGCGCAACATATGGCAACAGCGTCAGGGCTTCAGCAGCATAGATTCTTTTTGCATTTTTATTCATGCCCAATAAGTGTGGTACCAGGAGCAGGCTTGCGACAAGAGCATAGTCCATCAGCGCATGGCCTTTTGCAGATAGCGGTTTTCCGATGCTTTGTTTGTGATTTTGTTCTGGGCCACCGTTATTTACTTTGACCACTGCCGGGGTTCCTTCTTTGTGCTCAATTCGGGCTGGGTTTTCTTTTGCCTTGTCCTGCAGTTTCTCTGGCTGGTCTGTGTTCCTTGCACCTGCAATGATGTCCTCATTGTCGCCCCGTGTTTCTTTTGCTGTGGTACTCGTCAGGCGCTGGTTATGTGTCTCTTCCATGATTGAGGTTTTATGATTGGGTGTCGTTTTCACTGCTGGTGTCCAGGGCATTGGCTTGCTGCTGGCTGATGTCTTTTTCGATGTCTCCTTCCTGGATGTTATCCAGTGTTTGCTGATCGCTGTCGCTGTTGTTCAGCTCAGTTTCATCCTGGCCTTCTTCCGCGGTTTTCTGGGTTATTGGTTCTTGTTCGTTCAGGTCGGAACTGGATGTGCCTTTGAGTAGCATCGCCAATTCCCACTCCGGAGTTTTGCTCGTTGTTTTCTGCGCTAACGTCAGTAAGATCGGGGCTGTCGGTTCCTTCACTTTTACTGATCGGGCCGTCCGAGGCGAGTGATGTCTGATCCTGATTGGCATCAGTACCGGCTATTTGATTATTTTCATTTTGGGTTTGCTGCTGCTCCTGAAGCGGTTCATTAGCACTATTGTTATTTTCCATGGGTTGTAGATTTGTATAGGGAAAAACAGTTTCGCAAGGGATCGGTTTTGCCTTTTGTCGATCCAGTTGTGATCTTTTATACTGGTTTTTTATGCGTTAAATACCCAATGTCAAGTTTTACAAGAGCTAAGTTAATAAAGACCTGATTTTCAGGAGCACGCGTTGATCCGAAGCTGGTATTTGGTATCGCTTAGAAAAGTTGCGCCGGCCCGATCATACTTTGCCACAACCACCCAAGTGGTATTTTCATGCTGTTCAATTTCAGGAAAAGACAATTAACCCAGAAGCTATAAATGTACTTGGGAAATGGAAATCGCTTGCTCTGTTTAATTGCTTTAAATCTACAGCTAAAAGAGAAGGAGCGGAACGGGTCGAAATACTATAATAGTGCTTGATTGCAGTCAAATCCAAAATCCATACCGCCAACCATACGTTAAAGTTTTCCTTTCTTCTGCTACCTGCAGGGATTTTTCATAAAGAAGATTGGGTTCATGCGGTAATCTGGTTTATTTCCAGTCTACCGGGATGTTGTTTTGCTCTGCAAAGCTTTTGCCCTTTGCCAAGAGTTCTGCATATCTGGATTCAAATTCTGCGCTATATTTCTGGTCAATTGCATTTAAGATCTCATCTTTTTGTTCCTGTGGCGCTTTCTTATCACAGAGTTCTGCATAGGCAGTATATTCGTTCTTATATACAGGGATCACATATTCGTAGAGTGCTATTGCTTTTTCTTTGATTTCCTTTCTGCTGCCATCACCCGATGATAGGGCCTTGATGTCTTTCAGTGATTTTTCCATAAACATGACGTTATTGTTGACACTGGTTACCGCTTCGTTGCCCTTCTTTTTGCTTGACGGGATGTCTGGAAACTCTAATGTTTCATCACTGATGTGTTTTGCGAGTGTTGGGGTGCCGAAGTCGTTGATTGTATTGGTATTCAAGATAGCAATGCCAAAAAATTTATCTGCAGGTTCGGAGCAGGATTGGATAAATAAGCAGATCGTAAGCACCAGGGCAATAAGTGGCAGAGTAGTTCTTCTTTTTATGGTGTATGTCATCATGAATAATTAAAAACAAATTACCCATCAATAATTGAGCCCTGCTTGCCTGAAAATTGCAAGTTTCATCTATAAGGTTGATTGTCTGTTAATTTTGTTTCTACATAAAATCAGACAAGAACTTTGTATTGGTTCCCGATACGGTACAAGTTTACCTGTACTTTTTCCTGAAGTATTTCCCATACTTCTAATACAAAAAGCTATGATGCGCACGCAATTGCAAAGTTTCTATGAGGAAATTTTATTGAGCAGCTAGGAGTTAGTCTGGGGATTTATGCAATCTCTAAAAGCCTGTTCCAGTTGCAATCCGTAACTCCTGAGAAACCCAACCCCAGGCAATAAAGATCGGATAGTTATTTAAGCTTTTTATTAAGACTGATAGTTCAAAAAATACTATTTTTGATATTTTAGCAATCATAGGGAGGCACGAGTTGCCTGATACTGTAACATATGGAAATAACGATCAAAAATTACAAGAAGAATTTATCAGACGACTTGATCAAAAAATCACTACGCTGTACAGTGAGGGAATGTGATGAGGTCAGTGCCGGAGTTTTCGAATCATACATTGATGAGCTCGATCGGACTTATGATGTTTCGTTAAAACTCCAAAAAGATCTTCTCATAGGCCACGGTTGTGACTGTGGAAGTTCTGCTTCCATTTGCCAACATCAGGCGGCACTGCTCAATTTTATAGTAAATAAAGCAAAACCCAGTTCAAAACTCAATGCTGTTAAGAAAAATGATCCGTTAAAAAAGGCTTTGGAGGAGGCAGATCCTGTGAAATTACAGGAATGGTTGCTCCAAACATTCAAAAAGCAGAAGGAACTTAGCCTTGCCTTCATGAACGAGTTTGCCACCGGGTCAAAATCGTACAGTCCTGCTGAGGTTGTTGCACTTACACAGGATGCTGTGAAAGCAGTAATCAACAAAAGAATTAAAGCTGAAACTGCAGAGATTAAGAAAATCGTAGAGCTATGGACGGTAATTCATCGCCCAATGATGAAAAATTTCTGTGCAGAACCTACCAAGCCTGATCATTTTGCCCAGGTGCACGCTATAGTAAATACAGTTTTTAATTACAGATATCAGGTTCGGACCAGCAGTAAAAGATTCGAGAATTATCTTCAACAGGTAATAGATCAGCTGGCATCTGCCATCTCAACCATCAGTGACGATGAAAGCTGGAGCACCTGTATAGGTTTTTTCTTGGCTGAACTACTTTCAGAGTATTACGGGGAGCTCCGCAGGGAATATATCTATATTGTCATCAGCAATTTTAATTCGGGATCACCAAGCAGACGTACGATGATTGTTAAGAATCTCATGCATGTTTATCAATCCAGAAAAGAAGAGCTTGTGAGCGCCTCTGGCGAGCTGTTAAAATTTTTGCTGCGGCTGGTATCCGCCAATAAACAGTTTCCTGAATATAAGGACCTGTTCATACCTATAAAATATGCAAATGAATATAATTTGGGACTTATCGACTGCCTGATGCAGATTGGCGACCTTCATACAGCCGAAGCCTACTGTGTCTCTCAGATTAGTCAAAATGTAAACTCCGAATACAATTTAGGGTATAATGTCAGACTTAAGAGAATTTATCAGGAGACAGATAACCAGCAAAAGCTACTACCCGTTATTGCGCAGGAATTACTAAAACGACCAGACTTTGATGAATATAAACGCGTAGCGTTAGCAACCCCACACGACGCTGAATTTAAAAAGTGGAGAAATCTGGTTCTTGCCAATGCCAGAACACTTTCAAGATATGATAAAAAATCTGCTGATTTTTCATTGGCTCTGCGCCATTTCGAAGGCGATTGGCAAGGCTTGCTGGCTTACCTGGATAATAGTGCTGATTATGACAGTATCCTGCGATATGCGGCTGAGTTATTTGAGCATTCTCCCGCCTCGTGCATTAAAAAGATTTTAGAAAAACAAGATTCCATACGCGATCAAATTCTGAACGACGAAGAGCCTGGCAGGCTTGAAGAAATTTTAGAGCAACTATTCCAGCTAAGTGTTTCAGCACTTGGAATAGAACCATTGCGCCTCCTTGTCAACGAACAAAAAGCACGAATGAGATCCTGGGTCAATCTTTTCGTAGCCTATGCGTGCCGACTATCATGATTAATGAGCATCATCAAATTCATCTTCCGGGTGATTTTCCAAATAATTTTTGAGGTCATTTGTTGCCTTTTGCCATATCGCAATCAGTTCATCTTTAGTACCTTCAAATCCGACTGAAAGGTATACAGGCTCAGGAACCTTAGTCCAAAGGTCAACCCATATCTTTTCTGCGCTGGCGATATGGATAGTAGTCTCCCTGACACTGCCGAAACTGCTGCTGGATTTTCGTTTCCACTGTTCATCATTAATTTGTTTCAGTCAGTTTATTGCTCTTTCATTTGCCCAGCTATTGAATTCGGAAAGCTTTAAAAAATATGATTTCATGTCTAGTCCTTTATTGTTTCAACAGCTAAAGGTATGTCTGCCCATATTAATACCCTGTCGGGTTCCGTTCAGAAAGTGTCGGTGAACGTTCAATTTGACAATTGACATAGCAACGCGTCACTTCAAACTTAAGGTTACCTGTATTTGAAGAAGCAGACACCGAAAATCAAAAAGTAACAGTTGATCCCGTTAAGGGCAAGGCCAGTAAACGTGCATGATGTGTAAGGATTTCAAAATCAGTAAATCCAGGATGATGAAACAATCGTATATCCGTTCAAAAAATACATTAAAATGCATCCAACAGCCGTAACAATTTTTTTAATAGGCGTACTATTAATTCATTTAGCCACAAAAGAAGATTGGGGATAAGACCTGATTAAGATTCTTAGCCAGCGTTAGAGCTGGTTTTTTTTTGCCCAATATTTTTAGCTGTAAAAATATTTTTATCCTGATGCATTTGCCTCCCAAATGAAAATTAGGTAAAGCTTTAATCATGAAACTCTTCAGCAATCATAATCATATAAAGTATTGTATAACAATCCTGAGACATGTTTACACGCCAAATAAAATCAGAAGATGTTTGCCTATATTGGGATAAGTAAATGTTAATGTCTTGGTCGGTATGCAATCCAAAATGGTTATGAAAAATAGGTTGGTCTCAAAAATTATATTCCTGACAGTCTTTACGCTTACGAGCGCTTTTTCTCTAACATCCGTGTCGCAATTCAGGGTAGTAGGCTATTTAAGAACGGGCGATGACATGGTGCAAAACACCAGACAGCTCAACCTCAGCCAGATTACACATCTCAATATCGCATTTATCAATCCAGAGACTGATGGTACATTTACTGCTTATCCGCAACTTGATACAGTGGTGAGGCTTGCCCACCAATTTAAGGTCAAGGTAATGCTGGCATGCGGGGGTGGCAGCAGGCACGTTTCCCTCGATACATTGCTGGACGCTGTGCACCGGCCTACAGTCGTGCAGAACTTCATCTCCTTCGTCGATAAGTATCAGCTGGACGGCATTGATGTAGATATAGAAAACGACGATATCAACGCAAATTATGAGCCTTTCGTGGTCATGCTCGCAGAGCAGCTTCATCAAAAAGGAAAGCTCATCAGTACTGCACTTTCCTACAATACCCGGGATAAAATTACGGATCGGTCTCTAAAGGCCTATGACTTTGTTAACCTGATGGCCTATGATCTTAAAGCACCATGGAAGCCTGATGATCCCGGACAACATTCTCCTTACTCGATGGCGGTTGATCAAATTATGTACTGGACTGCGGAACGTCATATTCCGAAACAAAAGGTAAATATAGGCGTACCCTTTTATGGCTATGGTTTTGGTCCATCAGGGGTTCCGGATATGACATTCAAAGAAATCGTCAGCAAGTATCCTGGAAGCGAGTTAAAAGATGAAGCAATAATGGCCGACGGGGGAACAATGTATTATAATGGGATTGCCACTATCCGTGCTAAAACTAAACTGGCTCTTAAGGAAACTGGTGGCATTATGATTTGGCAGTTGGCGGGGGATGTACCAGGCAAACAGTCTCTTCTTGGCCAAATTAATGAAGAGGTTAAAGCGGGCCGGGCTAAAGAATAATTGAATGGACTACAATTTATAAAAAGACCAACACCCTTGCTGTCAAATCATTTTCAATACATCGGGATGGCTTTCAAGTAGAATAATAAAGAGGGTTAACGAAATATGGTATTCTGATGTAGAAGAATCAGTACTTATACTGGCAGAAATCAATAAGTTATCGATGAGCAATGTGTATCGCCTGATTAATCGCATAAGAAATTTTAAACAATCACATTTACTTAATGTTACACTGACCTCATCACGATGAGATTAATTTATTAAGAAGCCCTCATCAGTGGATGCTGTGAGGGTTTCATTTTGTCTTACATCTGGTATCGAAACTAATTAAATCCGGAATTTGTTCAATAAATGAAAATAATACATACCGTCGACCTGTGAAGCCTTACAGAATTGCAACGCTTCTTTTGCTTAGAAGGATTACGCTAACTTTTCAGAGGTTTGAAGATATCATAAAAAGCAGACTGACATTCCCAACGAATTTCAGGCGGAATGTTTTCATCTATGAGCACTTCAAGCCCATTTCCAAAATCTGGAATTAAAGCGATATGATCTGAAAGAGAACTTGGGCAAGTGCCTCTCTTAGGACAAGGCTGCCTGGTGAACCAATAAAAATGTTTTTGCTGAATCCTCAGAATTCTTTCCTCGAATTCCTGTAGTTTTGGAACAGCTTGTTGAGTAATAGCGATCGTCTGTATCATACTTATATAATATTTGGTATATATAAGTACGAATAGCAAAACCGAGAAGTTTTTAGGTAACAGTTAATTTACTTTTGGATAGAAAGATTCATCAGATTGCTATTGTTATATGTGTAATCATTGGCGCAAATGACCGTTTTGTTTGCATCTTGAATACCAATTCAAGCTAGAGTAATCCGGTTGCCTCTGCGATTCTGCAGGCTTCAAGAGCATTATTTACGTTGAGCTTCTTGAAAATATTTTGCCTGTGCCTGTTTATAGTATGAATACTGAGCAATAACTTGCTGGCGATTTCCTTTGTTCTCTTTCCCTGTTTGATTAACGAAATGATTTCCTTTTCACGTATAGACAGTATTCCCGCCAGATTATCATAACTACCATCAACGGTTTCTCCTGTTAGTGTATTTATAATTAATCCTTCAGGCGCATCAAATCCCGGATAATCATATATTATGTTATACAGACATAATGCCAACCAGATGCTGCCGTCGACTGAACTACTGATGTACAGTAGCCGGTGCTTTAGCAACAGGTTTTTACCATCTTTAGTACAGATCCTAAGCTTGGTGATCACTTCGTAATGTGATCGGTCTGCAACATTTATTGAATTCAGGTATTTAAAAAAGCGAAGTTCGAGCTTATATTTTTTTCGCAGATCATCTGCACGGACAAGATTAAGTAATTCATCTTCCCAAATGGAATTGATCTCTGCCGGTTTGTTCTTTAATCCCAGTTTATCGGCCATAGCACCGTAATAGAGATAGCTTTTTCTAGCTTTCATATCACTTAAAACACTAATCCCGCTTTCCAGATTTGTGTATAACTGGGCAATCATCCGGGCCCTTTCCAGAGATAACTCTGTTCCGGATGATGTGTTAAATGATTGTGATAGGAGTTTTATATCAAGTATTGCTCTTATATTTTCCATGAGAAGATATGGCTATTATTAGCCATTTGACATCGTTGAAATGATCGCTAGCTTTACAAATGTACAAAAGCTAAATGGCTAATAAATCGTTTCAAATATTAAGGACACATGAAAAAAATACTTTACACGCTGCTGCTTCTTTTTAGTATCAATCAAATGAAAGCTCAAAGCCTCGGAAAAATGATATGGTTTAACCAGCCGGAACATTGGGAAATAAAAAATAACAGCCTGGTCATGCAGGTTACGCCAAAAAGTGACTATTGGCGAATTTCACACTACGGTTTTACTGTTGATGACGCGCCATTTTATTATGCCAATTATGGGGGTGAGTTTGAGGCAAAAGTTAAACTCACAGGTGAATACAAAGCCCGCTTTGATCAGATGGGACTGATGATCCGCACTGACTATAAAAACTATATTAAAACCGGGGTCGAATTTGTTGACCGGAAATTTAACATAAGCACGGTAGTCACGCACACCAAAAGCGATTGGAGCGTTATTTCACTGGATAAAGTTCCTCCCTATATCTGGATTAAAGTTGTCCGCAGGCTTGACGCTTTGGAAATTTTTTACTCTCTGGATGATAAAACCACTTAAACGTTCCTCTGTATCATTCAGTGCCTGCATTATAATTATCGCAGAGGCCATTTGCTATAGTAAGCGATCACTTTATATTTATTATTTATTTTGCCGAATATAAACGCGAAGTAGTTTTCACCTTTGCCGTTTTTAGTGGGATACTGGACATAACATTCATACATTTTGCCTTTGACATTTCTTGCTTTTTTGAGTTCGGCATAATAAGGATCTTCATTTCGGGATATTTCGCTTAAGGCTTCTCTTCCCAGTTTCGGTAATATTCTGCTAACTTCGGCATTAAAGATATCGTTTTTATAAAATTCAAAATCCTGTATTGTTACAGCATCAGCGGGCATTTCCTGTCCGCTACCAAGGTCTGCCTTGCTGGTAAAGAGGGGGAAACATATAATGTTGGCTGCTTTTGCGAAGTTTCTGTGAAGCACAGCAGACTGAAAGGTTTTCAATGCAAGTTGAAATGTGACCTCATCATTTGTACTTTGAGCAGATACACGAGCAAAAGAAGACATTAAAATAAAAAGTGTTAGTTTTAGCATTAATGTTATGACAGTTCTAGCGTATCACATTATTCCACCGTTTTTTAAGGTACTTTTCAGGCAGTCAATGTTAAATTTAACATTTAAATATAAATGAGTATTAAGGTTCCTTTGCCTTAAATTTTCTTCTTTTCAATTTCCTATCTCCAGGTTATAGTGCCATCATATACTGAATTTTGCCTGGCGGCATTTATCATCCGTGAATAGTCCAGTTAAGGCCGTGAATTGTTAACTAATCGCCTTTTTATATCAGTGACCTTTGTAATGGTTTTAAAATACATGTAATCATGTAAACCAAATAAGACTTAAGACCAAAAGAATATGGAAACAGATGAAAAAAATAGGAAAACTACAGTTGCAATTATAGGGGCAGGTGTATCGGGGTTAACGCTCGCTACTTTCCTGCAAAAATCAGGAATACCTTGCATTGTGCTGGAAAGACGTGATCGTGCTTACATTGAAATGCGGCAACGTGCAGGTGTCGTTGATGCCCGTGCAGTTCGCATGTTCGAGCAATGGGGATTGGCAGACAAACTTCTTGCAGGCCCTGTCGCTGGGACAATAAATTACCGCCTTAACGGCAGAGATCGTATTTTCGAACTTGCCGGAGATGACGGAAGCGGGAGCCGTTTTTGTACCCAGCAGATGCTCGTAGGAAACCTGATGAGGGAACTTCTTGACAACATGGACGGTGATGTTCGCTGGAATATTGAAGATGTTGCAATCCATAACGAAGAAGGCCAACCACCACACATCAATTATACCGATGAAACCGGCAGACATGAACTTAAATGCGAGTATATTGCCGGCTGTGATGCAGACCTTGGAGTGAGCCGGGCATCTATCCCGGATGGCATTTTAACAAAGTATACCCATGAATTTGGTTATGCCTGGCTGGCTGCACTTGTTGAGGCACCTGTTTCGGGGCATCCTATCATGGGCGTAAGTGACTATGGTTGTGTTGGGCAATTACCTCGTGGCCCTCTTAGAAGCCGTTACTATCTTCAGTGTGCATTGAGCGATAGTGCCCGGGACTGGCCGGACGAAAGGGTTTGGGACGAGATCCGTCTGCGGCTGAATGATCAGACTGTTCAGAATGCGGTAATCCATGATAAGTTTTTCGTTCCGTTACGATCTGTAGTTCATGTGCCAATGCAATACAACAAACTTTTTCTTGTTGGTGATGCCGCTCATCTTGTGCCACCTACAAGTGCAAAGGGAATGAACCTTGCGCTGTATGATGTAGATGTTCTTTCTCAGGCAATTGTGAATGCAGTGCGTGACCAAAATACTGATGGGCTTGCAAATTACTCTGACACTGTATTACCACATATCTGGAACTATCAGGATTTTGCAGTATGGATGACAGATATGATGCATGATGCCGGAGATCCTACTCAAAACGGAACCTTTCGGCAAATGACTGCGCGCGCCCGTCTGGACAATTTATTCCGTTCTCCAACAGCAGCAAAACTCCATAATGAATATCAGCATGGTTTAAACTAAATCTGCACTTATTCAGGTGGAAATGTGATATGACATCTGAATAGGTACTTCATAGAAGATTTGTTTATTATTATGCCGACCTTTAATATAATGAGTAAAAATATGAAAATACCGGTTCACCGCATGGACGATTGGTTTTCAGGTGTCTACCTAAAGCCTTTTGGCATTGAGCATTCAGCCGGCCAAGGGTACAAAATCTCGGAGCCCCACCGGCACGATTTCTACTATTGTGTGCTTGTAGATAAAGGAAGCATGGAAATGGAAGTTGATTTTAAAAAGGTTCGCCTAATGAATCAAACCCTTTTTCTTTCATATCCAGGTCAGATACATCAAATTAATTCCGCACAAATGGAACATGGCTGGTTTTTAGCCTTTGATCCATCTTTGCTGGATGAAAAGCTTAAAAACATCCTGGATCAATGTTTATCAGAAATTATACTTACGCCTTTATCTCCGGGGCAATCTGCTGGCCTGTGCATTTTCATTGATAACCTGTTTGCCGTTTATAATGACCCACAACATATGTTTCGTCAAGCCATTACCCAATCAATGGTTACTGCGCTTATCTATCAGCTTGCCTCAATCTACCTATCCACGGAACGCTTCAACCTGATCAGACATTCTGCGAGAAGTATTGAAATCACTAAAGCATTCAAACAATCGCTTCGCCATAATCTAAAAACAATCAAAAGGCCATCTGATTTTGCGGAAAAGATGAATATGACAACCAGCTATCTTAATGATACTGTCAAAGCAGTTACTGGTTTTCCGGTCACCTATTATATTCAACAGGAACTGATGCGGGAAGGACAAAGGCTACTATACTATTCCAGCCTTTCTGTCAAGGAAATAAGCAATGCACTGGGATTCGAGGATGAAAAATATTTCAATCGGCTGTTTAAAAAAGTGATTGGCATTTCACCAGGAGCATTTAGGAAAAAAGGTAATGACTAATAAGCAGCTTTGCTATATTTACTCACTTTAATGATTCGTTTAATCAGGAAAATAATTACAAGAAGCAGCTGTAGCATATCTAATCTCACAAAGAGGAACATCGAAATGCGATTAATAAAATTTTTTATTTTCTTATTATTATGTTTTTCACTATCCAGAAGTCTTGGACAAGTCAAACATTCGGATACAGATAGATTAGATTCCCTGATACAAAAGTCTGTCTATCCAAAAGATCTCCCGGATTCTACGGGACTTTATACAGGTTTCATTAAGATTACTATAGATCCATGGAGAAATTATATCGGTGACATATCAATCTCTAATCCCATATTAGCAAGTAAGATGCAGGGCCTGGAAACCCTGAGAAAATTTAACTACAGGCAATTATTAAAGTACAAGAGGATTACCAGTTTTATCATACCTATTGCAATTACGACAATCTCATTTAAAGATCGGCCCCATGCAAAGCTAGAAGTTGACTCCCTCGCGACTTCCATATCCAAAATGTTTCAGCGGCCTGAGAAGGATCGTAATCATCAAGTTGAATATCTACAACCTATAATCATTAGCGTTACCTATGTGAAGTATTACTAATATTGTAAATCAGGATTTTAGCTAATACCATACATTGGCTCCCCAACGACCCGGTTATTACAAACCCTGCTTTTTCTCTGGGGTAGGGATTTAAAATGAAACCGATCAAAAGTGACTGCGAGCATTTAAATCATGGCGGGCATAGAATAAGTACTGGCCCATCCGGGACTTGTACGAAAGAATAGTCCAGGAGTACCACAACAACCAGGGCGAGTTTACCAGAGAAAGCATCCCGGGGCAAACCGGCTTAAGTCCCACCAGTTCAGAAAGCAGTTTATGAATTAAATTCACACGCAAAACTCCCATGTCATTTTAGCTAAGCCAAAGTGTATTCTGGCTAAATAAAATGTGCCGGCAGCATACATCTTTACAATTATAAATTATAATTATGAAAGCAGTTAGAATAGATGAATATGGGGGAACGAATGTTCTTAATTGGTAGAAACGGAACGCCCGGTACCTGCGCCTGATGAAATTTTGCTGAAAGTATTGGCAAGTGGGGTAAATCTCGTTGACTGTGTCATTCGCAGCGGAACAAATGAAAATTTCAAATCCCTGCTCAAGCTACCACTTATTTTGGGTTGTGACGCAGCAGGAATTGTGGAAGAGGTAGGTACAGAAGTAACAACCTTCAAAAAAGGCGACCAGGTATTTGGCTGTCCAAACTTTCCCGGTAATGGCAGTTATGCAGAGTATTGCGCCGCGAAAGCCAGTCAGTTTGCCCTGAAACCAGAAACCCTCAGTTTCAACGAAGCTGCAGGCGTGCCCTTAGCCGCGCTTGTTGCCTGGATGGGCCTTTTTGAGCTTGGACAAATGCAGGCAGGGCAGCGGGTACTGATCCATGGTGCTTCCGGCGGTATCGGCAGCTTTGCAGTACAGTTTGCAAAAGCCAAAGGAGCATATGTTATCGGAACAGCTTCGGGCAATAATCTTGAGTACTTAAAGCAAATTGGTGCTGACGAAGTAGTAAATTACGAAACGCAAAAGTTTGAGGAATTGCTTGATGACATTGATTTAGTGCTGGATGCCTCGCCTCTGCGTGATCATCAAGAACGATTGAAAGGTGTCAGTGTATTGAAAGAGGAAGGTATATTGGTCAGCCTGAATGTAGATTTTCCTTTTAATGATGCGTTCAACGATGCTCTCGCCCGTAAAAATGCGACTGGCAAAATGGTTGCTGGTCAAAATCACGCCAACCTGGTTGACATAGCAACGCTTATTGACGATGCTAAAGTAAAGGTGCTGATCAGTAAAGTTTATCCTCTGGCAGAGGTTGCACAGGCACAGGAGGAAAGTATAACGGGGCATGTTCGTGGTAAACTGGTACTTGAAATTCAAAAATAAAAAGGCATGAAGCACATCAGGACAATAACTGAATTTCACCGGTTTAGGGAACTTGAAAAACCTGACACCCAATGATCAGTCTGATTGATGTTGCTAACGTCAGGCAATCAGAAGAAGAGGAACCAACAGCATTGCTACTGGACTTCTATGTCATCGCGATGAAAAAGGTATCCGGTGCACAAATGAAATATGGGCAGCAACAGTTTGATTTTGATGAAGGCCTCATGTCCTTCATGGCTCCCAACCAGGTTTTCACCGTTGTCCCGGGCAAAAAAGACGAAGAATTTAAACAATCAGGATGGGTGCTCAATATCCATCCTGAATTTCTATGGAACACCTCACTAGCAGCAACAATAAAGCAATACGATTTCTGGGACTACTCATTAAATGAAGCGCTGTTCCTTTCTGAAAAGGAGGAAGCAATCATTAACCAGATTATCCAGCAGGAGTACCGCTCAAATATTGACAGGTTTAGCAAACAGATTATCATCTCACAGATTGAAAGCCTGCTGAGTTATGCTGACAGGTTTTACCACCGCCAGTTTATCATACGCGAAAAATCCAATCATCAGATACTTGACCGTTTAGAGAAGTTGCTGGATGAATATTTTAGCAGTGATGACTTAATCAACAAAGGGTTGCCATCTGTTGGGTCCATTGCCAGGAGCCTGAACATATCTCCGAAGTACCTCAGCCGCTTGCTTAAAATGCTCATAGGGCAAAACACTCAGCAGTACATTCATGAAAAACTAATAGCAAAAGCCAAAGAAAAGTTATCAGCAACAGATTTATCTGTGAGCGAAATCGCTTACCAGCTGGGCTTTGAACATCTGCAGTCTTTTAGTAAACTATTCAAGATCAAAACCAAGCTTTCACCTTTGGAATTCAGGCAATCCTTTAACTTCAAAAGTGGAATGGGGGATAAGGACCTGAATTAAATTCTCAGCCAGCCTCGGAGCTGGTTTTTTATGTTTCATATTTTAGCTGTAATAAGATTCTCTTATCATGCGAAATTAGACTCTCACATCGAAATTCAGGTAAAACAGACCACAAAATCAAGTTGCCAGTGCTTACGGGATTGCTGCTATTCCACAAAGTTTCCTTATTGATCCAGAAGGGAATATCATTGCGAAGAACCTTCGTGGAGACGATTTGCTGGAAAAACTGAAGGAAGTAATCAAATAAACACTGCAGCAAATCAATTGAAGAGCACCTTTTACAGTCAATCCTCAATTCCCGGATCGAGGATTGACTTTAGCAACAATACTTAAGTTTATCGGAATATCTTCAATATTCTTAACTACCTGCTTTTCAAAGCTTGTCAGTTTCCATCTATCAGGTAATTTCTGTTTGTCCAGCCATTGATAAAAATCCTTTTGAACATGTTCCAAATCCGCCCCAAATACAGCGGAAAACAGATCTTGTGTATGCGCGCTATTCGTTTTTAAATAATTATACATAGCTTCCAGTTTCTCTTGCTCATAAGCATATTTACAAAAGTACCGGTCAAAGCAATCGTATAAGATACCAGCATCTGTGTTGGACTGTTCATCCTCAATAATGTGTTTTAAAGACATGTAACCTCCATACTTATCTTTAAAAGCTTTGACATAAACCAAACGCCAGTTATCCAATGGTTTTCTACTACTGGTTTCTTCATTTAAACTTGCAATGCCTTCATCCAGCCAGCGGGGGATATCTGGAAAAGATTCCCTGAGTACAAGGTGATAAACCTCATGTGCAAGAGTACCATAACCAGAAGATAGCCAAACCATAACACTTTTATCATATGCATTATAGTATCCTATCTTTTTACCCGGATCCCTAAGATGTACTTTTTCAGCAAAGGCTAAAAATCCTTTGTAGTTTTCAAGGGAAAATGACCCGTTGAACAAGTACACAGGCATCAGATTGTCGAATGTGTTGCCTTTGAATAAGCTGTCGCTCAAAACATTCTGGATGACCTTGATTTCTGCATTTACTGACCCTACTGTGAGGCTTCCGTTCTCAATGCTGTTTCCAATCAATGCCTGATTTTGTTCAGATTTCGCCCTGATATCCTTAGTGATACTTTGTACTGCGATGTTATTCGTTTGAGGTGCCTGATTTTCCTGATCAGACTGCCCCGCTGACTGGTCATTTAAAACAGGGCTATTGACGTTCACTAACAAAAACGGGCCGGTCTTTCTATAGTCCGCTGTACTGCCAGCAATTTTTTTCAGGGAGTCGATAGCCCTCACTGAATCCCGCAGGTTGTAAACCCTGCTTTGCAGCAGATCTATTTCATCTGCGAAGTAGGGGACATTGGAATTATTTTTACCTTCGGGCAGTTCGTTGGTCTGCTCAGATATTTTTTGGACATAAAGATTTTTGCCATCGCGATAACTGAATTTTGAAGTGACAAGCTTTAAGCCGGCGTTATTTTCAGCCCCTGTGTTATAGCATTGTTTTTCCTTCAGCCTGTCTGCTATAATCTCCTTATATGTCCTCGTTGTAGAATTGAATTTTTGACTTGATACTGTGCTAAGCGTCAGGCATTTCCTGAAGTAAGCATTAGAGCGTTCACAATTGCCTGCGTCATAATAGTATTTCCCAATCTGATAATAGGCCGGAAGCAGTTCTGCGGGGCTCAGGTTCCTTTTTAATGCAATACATTGCTCGTAATAATTTGCCGCGTTACCTGAAGCCTTCAACAGATCATCATATAAGTTCTTCCTGTAATTTTCTTTTAGCTTACTCTTCAGCTTCTGGATCTTTTCTGCTTCCTTATCCAGTGAGGAACAGGCATCCTGACTATAGCTTTGGATTGAAAACATGATGCATATTAAAACAACTGCCATTGCTTTCATCAGCTATTGATTTGGTGTTGAATTTGTCGAATCCTTTTCAGCCACGTCGTGTTTCTTCTTCTTTACAAATGCGGGTATTTCAGCATCTGTTGATGTATCTGTGATATCTTCTTTCCGTTCCTGAGTTGGTTCCTGGGCCTGGCTTTCAAGTGGTGTCTGTAATTCAACGTTATACTCGATCTTAATTTTTGCACAAACAATGATGATGACAGTTGCGCAAAGAATGGCAAAAATACCGGGCGACATCTTCGCCACTTTGAAACTGGTTGTTGGGAGCTGGGCGCTGCCTTCAAGATCGCCTTTGGCATCGATTATAAATAGGGCAAAGCCTATAAAACCAAAGGACATAGCAATTGAAAATGCTGTTGAGATCAAGGCCATTCTCCTTTCAGAATTGTAGCTCACCATAGTTTCGAGCTTGATCTGATCCGGAGGGGGAGATTTAAACAGATAGTAGAAAAGGTAAAGTGCGGAAGATATCAAACTTAAGCAGCCGATCAGAATTGCTCCCCGGTAGATGAATACAAGAAATTTATCTGATTTTCCTTCCATGATTAGTTTTACAATTTAACTAATCACAACGCGCTGAAAAATAGCAATTTATTGCTATTGATTTTGTCTGCAATGGCCAGCAAAAGTTCTATGTTGTGATTATCAAGAATTAATTTCCGGATCAAAATGACAAGAAATAACTATCTCCAACGCTACTCTGCCGATATCTCCGTCAGTCAGCATAAAACTAAATGGGGAATTTACATGGACTGGGCTAATCGTATCAGGCTTGCAAGGATGATACGATTAGCAAATTCTCAAGGCAATTGATATTACAAAAAGCTTCCCATCAAAAAAGGCCCCCTTATGAGCTATACTTATCTATTATCACGTAGGATTGATCAGTGTATCTTATGCTGCTATAGGCGGATGATTTCTCCTACCGCTGGTAGCAACAGCGTAGCAGAAAAAGCATTTTTTTTCTTCAGCTCCTGAATTAAGCGGGCCGGTTCAAGCAGTGGCTCATCGGATAAGTCGAAAGTACCATAATGCATGGGAAGCAAATAAGTAGGATTCAATTCATTGCTGGATTTAGCGACTTCTTCGGGGTGCATATGGGAAGGAGACATGAACCAGCGGGGAGCAAACGCGCCAATGCCAGCTATATAGTAGTCTACAACGCCAAAAAGTTCACCTACTTTTTTAACATGGCTTCCATATCCACTATCCCCACCAAAATAGATTTTCTTACTCTTGCTTTGAATCATAAAAGCACCCCACAAACTTGCATTCGTATCGCCCAGACCCCGGCGTGACCAGTGACGAGTAGGAAGAAATGCGACTTCCAGAAGCGGATTATTAAGAGGATATTGTTGATACCAACCCGCTGCCTGGATTCTTTTAGATCCCGTCCACTCGTTCAGTAAAAGCGTATCCAGTCCCAATCCACAAAGCCAGGTAGCTTCCGGATTTTGTTTGGACAGCATTTGAATACATTCTTTGTCGCAATGGTCACGGTGGTTATGCGAGATAAGAATATAATCAATATTCTTAAAGACTTCAGTGTTAAAAGGCAGTTTAGATTGTCTTTTCAGAAACATGCTTGAGGTCAGTACCGGATCAATAAGTAGGCGAATGCCGTTTAGATGAATAAGGAAAGAAGCATGCCCCAGCCAGGTGATGGCGTTATCCGGAAGTTCATCTAGGGTGTTGTGCGCAGTTACTTGTAATCGGCGCGTGTTGTTTTTCTTCTCGGCTTTGTAAGGATTAGCTGAAGTCTGCCACTTAAGTAAGTCCCGCGTTTTTGGCAAGAATATATGCTCTTCATTCATGTATAATTCTTTCTGATCACGGGGAGTGCCCGGATAATCTTCCATACCTGGCACTGCTGGGAAAGATGGATTTCTGGTATAAGTGGTTTGAATTGGCATATAGCGTTCAGATCTATATATGGCGTAGGCCGAAGTAGGAATTGCTAGTGAAACAGCTGCAATGGATACATGGTGGATAAATTTTCTCCTTTTCATTGATTGATATTTCTTGCCTTGGAAATGGCTAATAACAGGGTCGGTATATCCCTACCAGACCAAGGACAACTGTGAACATTAAAACATTGTTTACTTTGATTTAGAGGTATACTCATTATATATTTCTCCTGATTCTACTTAATGATGAAGGGGTAATACCCAGATAGGATGCTATAAAAACCAAAGCGACTCGGTTAGCAATTCCAGGATATCTCTCTAAAAAAGTCTGATACCTGGTCGCAGCATCTTCAGCAATCAAGGGACTGATCCGCTCAATTTTTTGTAACAAGCCTTTTGATGTTATTTTAGCTACAATAGCATCCCATCCCAAAATGGTAAGAGAAAGATCTTCCCAGCTCTTTTTAGAGAAGACCAAAAATCTGCACTCCGTAACCGCCTGTACATATTCTGATGATGGAATCCTGTTATCAAAACTGTTAAGATCAACGACAAAATTGTCCTCATCAATAAAGTAGAGGGTCACATCCTCTCCATCTTTATTATAGTAACTTACCCTGATTACCCCTTCGAGAATGAAACCAACCCGATTGGCAACCTTTCCTGCTTCTGAAAAGTAATCGCCCTCATGCAATAATAATTCGGTTGCATGCTTCCGGATCAGCGCGATCTGTTGATCATTGAGGCTCCCAAAGTGTAGTAAATAATCTATAAGTTTTTCCATTTCATGTCGATAAAATATTGGTCGAAGTAAGTGACTCCTACCTGCAAATTACACAAATAATTAACTATTAATGAGTTCAATACTTGAGTTCCATAGCTCCGTCTGAAACTTATCATTATAAGAATCGGTTGAGGATTTAGTAACCTCTCCATTGGAAAAATATATTCCCTTAAGTTCAGCATACTTTTCTGAGTATGCAAGATTTGCTAGCCGGCTTCCAGATAATACCGCTGTGTTGGTATTTTTCTTGAAGTGGGTAAGAACAGGCATGATGTTATTCCACACAAATCTTAATATTGCTGGATAGTTCTTTGCTAGTCCAGTGCCTGGAACCATACCAGGATCAAATGCGTTAACCCTTACTCCAAGGGATGCTAATTTTTCATTAAAGAGGTAGGCTGTCATTACATTACATAACTTAGAAGTTGAATAGCGTCTTTGACCAACAGTCGTTGCTTTCTCGGTAGTTTTAGTAGGAAAAGCCAGCTCACGGCCACTTGTGTAAACTGGCGGTTCAATTCCGGTCTTTGTCAATGGGTCATGTGTATCACTCGCTGTAAAAGTAACGCTCGAACCACTAGTCATGTACGGAGTAAGCAATTGTGTGAGGTAAAATCCACCTAAATGATTTGTTCCAAAGGTAATTTCAAATCCGTCCTTTGTATATGCTGTCTCACCAATATTTTGCAGTCCAGCATTATTTATCAAGGCAGATATCCTCTTGTGGTCAGTCTTTGAGAACGCTATTTCAAAGTCTCTGATTGACTGAAGTGAGGCAAGGTCAAGCTCCATACATACTAAATTTGGATGCCCTGTTTCTTTTTTTATTTTTTCAGCAGCCAACTTTCCAGCTGTCAAATTTCTACATGCTATTACGATAGACTCTTTAGGAGCTAATTTAGCCATTTGCATTGCGCATTCATAGCCTATTCCACTATTTGCGCCTGTAATGATAATCGATTTCATATTTTCAATTTATTTATAGCACAAAGGTGGGTTCTAAATAAATACCGGGACTTGTCATATGACAATTACCAATTTGAATTGGCTATTTTAAACCTTAGATACGGATCCTCTTTGAGCTATTACACATCTACTACAAAAAAACGGTGGGATAAACATGCATTTTAAGCGTTGTTGAAGTGCAATCTAGCCATAGAAAACGGGGGAATAATGATAATGCGTTACATGAATACTTTCGTTTTTTATAACCTTAATCATCAGAAACTCATCAATAAAACTAAAATTCTGATTAGAATAGTGGAGTGGGTTTGTTGCAGAGTATTTTAACAATAATGATTTGATCTCAAATGGTTTACCAACCGTTCAATTTGTAGCTAATTCCTTGAACTTATCACCGAGTTACTTAGGGAGTCTTTTAAGAGTTCTTACCGGCCAAAATACACAACAACATATCCATGAAAAGCTGATTCAGAAGGCGAAAGAACAACTATCCACTACTAATTTGTCAATATCTGAAATCGCTTACAACCTGGGCTTTGAACATTCACAAAGCTTTAGCAAGCTTTTCAAAACCAAAACACATTCTTCACCATCACAATTTAGAGAGTTGTTCAATTAATTTCAGTGTAGATTCCGCAGCTTTGCAAAGCTCTTTTGAAAACAAATGCTGCTTTCGCTATTTTCATACTTCCCGAAATTTGGAATTATGGAATATTGGTTTGATTTAACGCCTGCAGTCCCGAACAATTAAAGTACGCCACACAAAGTGCTGGCTGGTACTGGAACAATCATACCCTAAATTCGCTTGCTGATCAGATAGATCTTCATAAAGCGATTAATGAAGAACCCAATCTGACGCATTTTAAATTGATTACAAAGAGAATCAACGGAGGTTATCGTGGCTTAGAGGATCGCTTAGCCCGTTATCAATCAGGGCTTCCCTTTTTTAGAGATTAAAGTTGATCTTCTCTAGAATAGCTATTTCTTGTTATTTTTTTCCTGATGGTATATAGCTACATTTCTGAAGTAAAATGCGATAAATCAGTTTGTTATATTCCTGCATATTGATATGTAGCTGGTGCCCCTTAATGGGAGATTTCAATATTAACCTCTCAAGCTATGGATGTTGTTACTGATCTGACTACACAAACAGTCACTTATATTACTTTAATTCAGGATGTGTACAGGTGGAACCAAAAGCTTGGGATAAGTGGATTGGAAATATGGGAACCTGATCTCAGCAATGACTTAGAGCTGGAGTGCAATCCAGACCACAAAGACCGCCTCAAAGAAATAATTTTTTTTAGTAAACACCAGTCTGCGGAGGTCGGTGATGAGTTGGTCATCAAGCATTTTCTGACACTAACAAGCCAGCTTCTCCTATGGTTGAAATTTAATCAGATAGGGCATGAATTTGAGGGCCAGGGAGATCAGAAACTTGCCAACTTAACTGAAAGTCCGGCCTATTGGAGACAAAAAATCCGTCAGCTACTGTACAGAAATTCTAAAGCAAGAGTAGAACTTGTAGAAATTATTCATTACCTGCCTGTGCTGGTTCTTTATGCAATTAATGATCACAAACCTCCCGGCGTATACAGACAAAGACTTTACCAGGTATACAGCAGTGGTTCCGGGAGCTTTTTTTCTTTTAGCCAGAAAGACGCAAAGGTATGGTCTAAATGGTGGGAGGGCAAACAGCCTCAAGCATTGCAGCTGCTGCAAGATGATGCTGCTTTATTAAAAGTGCTGAAGGAAAAAGATATTGCCTTACCTTTTGAAGCATTTTTCCCTGAAGAGTTAGGGGAAATAAGGGCATCCCGCAAAGAGCGTATTCCAAACTATGCTGATACTTTTGTAAATGCAAAAGAAGATCCCTTTGTGATCGGGACATCGATGAAATTGCATGGTTTAGCCTTTTCCGGAGGAGGGATCCGCTCCGCAACATTTAACCTTGGGATTTTACAGAAGTTGGCCGAATTAAATGTGCTCTCTAAGTTTGACTATCTATCAACAGTTTCCGGGGGCGGCTACATAGGAGGATGGTTAAGCTCCTGGATTTTAAGGGCAGGCTCTCTACACAAAGTAGTCCAAAGGCTAAATCCCACAAACTCTATTGATCCCCTGGCAGATGAAGTGAGGCCGATAAGGTGGTTAAGAATGTACAGTAACTACCTGACTCCAAATGCAAGTATTATGTCTACTGATTCCTGGACTGCGGGGATTACCTGGCTGCGCAATTGTATCATCAATCAGATCATCCTGCTTTTGTTTTTTATCACTACATTAAGTTTAATACAATGGGCCCATATTGGCTGGGAGTATATGCGTGATCGTCCGGCAGAAGACTTCCCCAACCATGATCTGTGGTTTGTATCCTGCTTGTTCGTGTTTGGAGCAGCGATCCTTGTTGGCCTGGGGATGCGGATGTTTGACAGGGTAAAATCAACAAAATGGAATCTTGGGACCAGCAGTTATTTGCCACATATGTTGATTGGGCTGGCGGTATCCGTAGCTTTTTTTGTGTCAGCCTGGTTTGGCGGCTATCCCGGCAATCCACTCGATTTAAGTGCTAAATTTGAAGTATTGATCTATCCGGTTGGCATCACCTCCTGTTTAGGCATGTTATTCATCGCCTTTGTTGGTAATTACCATCATTACAAGACACTAGAGAAAGAAATTGATACCAAAGCCATATTCCAGGACTTATTATCCCGGGTAGGGGCACAGGCAAAGAATAATAATGAGTTGTCTTATTTTTGGCTTCAGGTTTTACCGATTATTATACTCTCATCGGTAGTGGCTTCAATAGCAGGGACCTTCCTGTTGGCTGCGGTGTGGGAAATGCTCAAGAGTCTTCGTGACTGGCAATTTCTGGATAACCCTATTTTTTTTGTCGACTCACACGCGTTTTATACTCAATATAGCATACAACACTATGTTTCCTGGATAACTGCGCATGAAAATGTAATCTCAAAGGCCACTATTATACTTGGCGTTCCAATGATTCTGGAAGCCATGAGTCTTACTGTGGTGATACGCATGACCATTATGGGCAGGATATTTCCAGACGCAAGAAGGGAGTGGTGGGGCCGTATGGGGGCATTGATGCATCGCTTCATGTTAATTTGGGTTGTAGCAACGCTCGGTGCACTGATAATTCCAACTATCTTTAAAAGCAGTCCATTCAGGCACCTTCTGTCTTTGCCCTTTATAGCCGGGGGATGGTCCGCTGTAATACTTTATGCGGTGAGGCTCGCCTTTACCTCCACAGACTCAGATCAGGATAAGAATAAATCCGAATGGAAGATTACCGACATATTTGTAAGGGTGGCTCCATATCTATTCATGCTTGGGTTTTTGCTTATCGCGGCTTATACACTGGATTTTATAGACAGCAGCCTACCAGATGATTATTTAAACCAATTTTTTCCAAAGGACCGTCAACACTTAAAATATCCATGGCTCCACTGTACAGCTAAAATAATAGCACTTGCAGCGGTCACTTATCTGCTCAGCTGGAGGGCGGGAGTCAATGAATTCTCCCTGCATCATTTTTACCGCAACAGAATTGTACGGGCCTATCTTGGTGCTACAAGGAGGCGTATCGATCGCGATAAAACGTCCAATAGCTTCACAGGTTTTGATAGTAAAGACGATTTAAAACTCGCTGATTTCATCACATCTAAAAAGTATACTGGCCCATATCCCATTATTAATACCGCCCTTAATGCTACAGCTGTTTCCGTTCTGGACAGGCAAGATAGAAAGGCAGAATCCTTCATCTTTTCGCCATTATACTGTGGTTATGATTTTAGTCCCACACGTTCTGCTGCTTACACAAAGCATATGGCCTACGAATATGGTAACCGTGAAACCCATAAGTATTCAACTCCTGGCGGACCTTCACTGGGAACTGCCATAGCAACATCCGGCGCTGCAGTAAACCCAAGTATGGGCTATCATTCTTCCCCAGCTACAGCATTTCTTTTAACCATGTTCAATGTGAGACTCGGCTGGTGGATTGGCAATCCCCGTTCTTCTGCATGGAAGCATTCTGAGCCAACAACTGGATTAGCCTATCTGATAAAGGACCTGATTGGCAAATCAGATATCAAGACCGATTACGTTTGCCTATCTGATGGAGGGCATTTCGATAATATGGGGATCTATGAGCTTGTCAGGAGAAAATGCAGCTACATCTTATTGTGCGATGCAGAACAGGACGAACTTTCAACATGCGAGGGTTTAGCAAATGCAATACGCCGTTGCAGAATCGATTTTGGTGTAGAAATTGAATTGAACCTGTCAGCTATTCTGGATAGAGACCCAACAACAGATTTTGTTTCTGCGCATTTGCAGACAGGCACTATCCATTATCCCGGAGATACAGAAAACGGTACAATTGTCTATGTGAAAACATCACTTAAAACACCGGAGACAGTAGATATCCGGGAATATGCCAAAAGCAACAAAAAATTCCCGCAGGAATCTACCGGCGATCAGTTCTTTAATGAAGCCCAGTTTGAGAGCTACCGCAAACTGGGGTATGAATCAATTCAGACTGCAACCGAAATAGGATTATAATAGAAAAGAAACTAATTACTAACCTCTATGGAATATACAATTAAACAAGGTGATACCTTAAGCAAAATCGCTCAGAAGTTCAAGTTACCAGTATCCGCTATCCTGGCAGCAAACCCGCAAATAATCAGTCCTGACAACATTGCCACAGGTCAGGTCATTCACTTACTCAATATTGATGATTTACCGGCAGCTGCCACATTTGAAGTGCCGGGGCTGCAAAGTTCATTCGTCCTGCGGGCCAGATCTGTAGTCAACTGTGATATCAAATACAAACTGGGTAGCGGTGGGATGAATCCTACTGATAAGCTACCCTCAAGTGACAAGTTATGCGATTGTAGCGGATTCGTTTGCTGGGTGTTTGGACTTTCAAGACAAACTAAAATACCTTTCTATAAACAGTATGGCGGATGGATTTTCACTGACTCTATGGTGGAAGATATAAATCGTTCCACAGGGATCTTTGAAAGACTTACTGTTCCGGTTGAAGGGTGTATTGTAGTATATGGCGCTGGTAGAAATATAGGTCACGTTGGAATTGTTTCCCAGGTTAAGAATAATGTGATGCAAAAGGTCATCCACTGCAGTTCCGGAAATTCAAGGAAATTCAATGCAGCCATTCAGGAGACTGCGCCAACAGTGTTCAACAGGCCGGATGCTTTATGGGGAAAATTTGTTGGTTGAGTAGGCATTTTTACATAAATTGGTCTATACTATGGCGTTACTCTCTAAGCATCACCTTCTTCGTAAATTACTGGCGAACCGGATTTCCTTGAAAGAACTGATTACCTTGCGGGGAAGTATTGACGAGCAGGACCTTTCGCTCATTATCCAACGGATATACGACCTTAACGATGAGCAGGTCCAGAAGATTGCCGCACTTGCTCCACTGATGGCTAAAGTTGACGACCTGAAGAACAGCCAGCGCAATAGCAAATTCATTCGCAAAATCAAAGCTGAATTTCGCAATGGTCCCGGGAACAAAGTTGTACTGGTCGAAGGTGATTCGTGGTTTAACTATCCAATATTGCTGAGTGATGTCATCGACTGGATCGGCATGGAAGATAATATTGCCGTTTACAGCATCGCTGCTGGAGGTGACTGGCTGCTTAACATGCTCAGTGAGAAGAAGTATGTGGAGCAACTTTCCACTATGCATCCTGATGTCTTTATCATCAGCGCCGGCGGTAATGACTTGCTTGGTAACAATCGTCTTGCGGCAATGGTTGATCCTTCAGGACGGTCCCATGAATTTGTGAACAATGAGTGGACAAAATGTTTGATCCATAATGCCAAGGCGGATCTTGATCCTCACCGCTTTAACAATGGTTTACATTATATTTCCAAGGACTTCTTTGCATTGCTTATGTTTTTCCAATTGCAGTACTATTACATTTTCAATGGAATCCTGGCTTCGGGCAAGTTCCCTGGTATCAAGATCATCACCCAAGGTTATGATTATGCTCAGCCCAGTTATGAATCAGGATTTGGCTTTAAGATCTGGCGGTGGTACAAGCCCTTTGCCCGCCTGTTTCTGGGGCACGGAACGTGGTTGAAAACTCCTTTAAATCTTCGTGGCATTATAGATCAGAGAGTACAGCGGGATATTATTTACGCCATGATTTATCTTTTCAATGAAATGATGATTGAAACCGGGCAGATTTTTCAAAGGCAGGCAGGCTATAACTGTGTATTCCATATTGATTCACGTGATGCCATAGGTGATGATGGCTGGACTGATGAACTCCATCCGCTGCCAGAGAATTTCAAAAAAACCGGTAAGGCTTTTATTGATTGTATCAACGGGGTTCCTTCACCAAATGGATTGGTTTACAAGGCCTAAATCTAAAGCTATGAAAGTATTTATTTGGATTGCTTTTCTTGTTATTTCAGTTGCAATGTGGGTACAGCTGCAAGCACTTAAACCAAGTGGTTATACCATTATTGACTTTGAACTTGCAAGTAAGAAGGAGGGACTGCTGATTTTGAAACAGTGGCTGACCGGGAATTCAGGGAGCCTGTCCTTACTGTCCATCGCGCGCAACAATACTCAATGGGATGTTTTATTTATTTTGATCTATGCAACGCTTTTTATAACTCTATCAAATTGGCAAATGCAACGCGAAAAATGGATACCGCTGAATGAAGCGTTGCGATTGAACTTATTGCTTACATTTCTTGCAGCCCTTTTAGATATATTTGAGAATATTGGAATGCTACATAATTTCAATCACGTGGGTGATGCAGCCGGCTATTGGAATACACATTGGTTTGCATTGATCAAGTTTATCTTTTTAGGTATTGCATTGTTGATTTTTATGGTATCATTTCTGAAATCCAAGGTTTTGTCTCTTCGATAATGGTTGAAGATCATTGTGACGGGTGTAAGAAGAGGATGGGTTGTTGATCGGAGAAATATCAAACGTTCCATCTTCCTAATGGAGATGAACGTTTGATTGATTTACACCTAGACCGAAAGAATCACTTTTCCAAAGTGCCGGTTAGATTGCAGGTATTCGTGCGCTGCTGCAGCCTCATCTAAAGGAAATGATCTGGCAATGAACGGTTTTAATTTTCCAGAGGACAATCCTTCTTTAACAAATTTTATAGCAGCAGGACCTATTACTGGGTCCATTCCTACATCATCTGCATTAAATCCCTGAACGCTGACTGACTTAATAACTACGGCCATTGAAGGATAAACGCCTTGCTTAGGACTTAAAATTCCATAATACAAATATTAATCATATTTTAATATACAACGTTAAAGTTGTAAAAATGCTGCAGTTGTTAAATAAAATAAACTTTTCCGTTGTATTATTTGTTTTCCTTAGTATATGTAGTATTTTTGGTAAATATGTCAACGGAAGCCGAAGTCGAACAGTTTTTAAAAGATTTTAAGTTTAAGCTTAGTTTCTATGGCGTGATATTTATGCAACGGGATAAAAATCTAAAAACATTGATAGCTCTCGAACTTACCACAGCCAGTAGATCGACTATGTTAAATGAACTGAAAGTCCAGGATTATTACAAAGGACCTTCCCTTGATTATGATAACGGCCCAGAACTCTGGGAATTTGGAATAAATATTAAGCAGAATGACGTTTACATTAAAATAACTATGGGCCAAATAGATAGACCAGTTATATGCATTTCTTTTCATTTAGCCGAAAGAAATATAAAATATCCATTTAAATAACATTATGAAAAGTCCTTTTACAGGCGGCGAAGTAAAGCTGCTCAGAGAAAAAAAACAGTTTGAATTTAGGAAAGAGAATTTTGAGATCACTCAGTTATTTTATAAATGCGAGGATACCGGAGAGGAATTTACGGACGATATTCTAGATCAAATACATTTAAATCAGTTATACAATCAATATAGGGTAAGGTATGGATTGCCTTTCCCTGATCAAATTAAAGAAATAAGAGAACAGTATAAATTGTCTGCTTCAAAAATATCTGAAATTTTAGGACTTGGAGCTAATAGCTATAGGCAGTATGAAAATGGGGATATTCCTACGGTAGCAAATGGCCGACTTATTTTAGCAGCGAAGGATCCGGAAGAATTCATCAAATTTTTAGATGCTAGTAAGTCAATTATATCTGAGAAAGATTACTTGAAGTACACACATATATCTAATACTCTTATTGAAGAGAAAAAGGAGAACTTTTGGAATTCCTTATTTTCTGAACATGTTTTTAAAGATTCGAAGCCATCTGAGTTTAATGGTTATAAATCCCCAAATGAAACGAAGGTAGCAATGATGATTAGCTACTTCTCAAATTCAATCTCTCAATTATTTAAAACCAAGCTTAACAAGCTTTTATTTTATAGTGACTTTTTAAATTATAGATATAGTGGGTATTCAATAAGTGGCATCGCATACCGAGCTATTCAAATGGGACCAGTTCCCGCTGAATATGACAAATTATATATTAAATTAGTCGATGATAAATTAGTTGATTTAGAATATGTGAAGTTTAAAAATGGATATGGGGAAGCGTTAAGTGGTAACATATTCGATAAAGGTGCATTTAGTGACACTGAGATTAATTCTATGAATGAAGTGATCAGAAAGTTCGGATCAAAAACAACAAATGAAATGGTTAATGCAAGCCATCTCGAAGTAGGTTGGATTGATAATCAAGATTCTAGGAATATCATAAGCTATTCCAAATACGCATTTGAGATTAATCAAATATAGCTTTTGATAAAAAAAGTATTGCAGGCTTAAGCATATAAGAAGAGATTCAACGAAGTACAGTACGTTCATTCATCACCCTACCAGTTTTTTCCGATCAATAGCTATTGCCATGCCTGGAATTGTACTCCGGTATCCTTTATCAGCAAGTATCCTTCTATATTTGAAAAAGACCTGTAGAAATTCATACTGCCAATGTTTAGCTATAATTGACTCAAGCAGAAATTATCTCCAAATTTTATCGTCAATTTCAAACGAACGAACCAGCGCCTTTGAAATTGATGCTAATTGGTTATATTATCGGATTAAAGGCCGTATCACATTAAAAAGATCCTGGCAAATTATTACGAAATGGAAAATATAGAACTTAAGAAAGTTACGCTAGGGGATGTTGAAGCCTTAGCGCAAATTGGTAAGCAAACCTTTTCTGAAACTTTCTCTACAGGCAACACAGAAGAGAATATGACTAAATATCTCGAAGAGGGATTCTCACTACAAAAACTGGAAGCTGAGCTATCCGACGCATATTCACAGTTTTACTTTGCTGTTACCGGTGATGATGTTATTGGTTATTTAAAGCTTAATACTGGAAATTCACAAACAGAATTAAAAGATGTTAAC